>Ga0074197_1002702_pt1 | contig 11880 bp, 6 predicted proteins | sample EPASupsiteSAE305_FD_64526 | JGI IMG/M metagenome (GOLD analysis project Ga0074197, IMG submission 64526) | Bioremediated contaminated groundwater microbial communities from EPA Superfund site, New Mexico - SAE3-05 reassembly with SPADES | ecosystem: Environmental > Aquatic > Deep subsurface >...
CGGGGCTGAAGTGCCTGGTGTCGATCATCAGGGTAGGGTGGGCTGTAAGAAATTCGACAGTTCCGGGCTGGCTGTTATGCGCAAAAAGCTCGCCCCCTGTGGCTGAAAATACCTCGCCCTCGAGGCCGTGCAGAGCTTTCCATTCCTCCCATTGCGCTGTGTTTGCCGCAACTTCTTGATAGAAATCCTGCGGAATGATACCCACGCGGATGCACCAGCTTGTCTCCGTGACAAATTTCTTCTTGAGCCAGAGCTTTTTCTGGAAATCTTCAAGCTGCGCAAGAAAATCGATGATCTTGCCAGCAATGGTGCGGATTACTTTTATTTTGGAAAGATATTGCTCAACCCGTGGAGCGCTCTCGTTCTCTATATCGTCCAGGTGCATGACTTCATTTTTGATGTAGAAATCGAGCTCCCGGCGTAGGAATCCCCGCAAGTCCTTGTGTATGAAATAGTCAAAGGTATTTCTGGCAGTGTAGCGGTCAAGGTGAACCCTCAGGCGGGTATTCTCAGATTCGGTGCCATCAGCGCGCCGATGCGGACGCTTCAGAAACTCAATCCATGGAGCAAAGGATGGATCAGTCAAAGCCAGAATGGTGCGTTCCGCTGCAGCATTGAGATCTTTCTGCTTTTCCGGCTGAGGCTCATAGGTAAACCGGATCACAAGCTCGCTCTGTTCGAGCACTGCAGGCTGTTCATCCACAAGCTTGAAGCGCCGTTCTTTGCCCTGGGCTTCCTTTACGTTTCCATGTTCCCCTTCTACGGCATCCACCAGTCTGAAGTGTACCCACATCGGGTTTGTTGCATTCGCAGGGCTCAGGCGGAATGTATAATCGCGTAAATATTCGCTTGTTTTGATGTAGTATTGATCATAGTTCGCCCAGTATAGCTTAACTTCTTCACCTTCATAGGGAATAGCATATACTCCTGGCTTATACACTCGCTTGCTCAGAAAATCGCCTTCAGAATAGTAGCGGCGGAAAAAGCTGTACAGATGGTCATAGACTTCGCTTTCGAGCGCAGAGATATCAATCGCTGTATGGGAGAGTTTCTCGCGCAGTTCTTTTACCTTGGGCGTTGAATTAGGGTCCGCGCCCAGATCGCGTGCCTGCGTAATTGCGCGTGAAAGCTCCTTTTCTATCTCTTCCTTGTCTGCAGTCTTGTAGAGCGAAAAGGCTTCCTGCACTTGCGGCAGAAGATCCTCATCGAGAAATTTTGTTATCTCAGCGCTCTTTGCATGCATGATTCGATACAGCCCGAAGTCGAGATCTGGCTCATTGAGCTGAAATAGTTCTTTCAGAAGGTTTTTAAGCTTTTCATACTTCTGGTTCATTGTTATATCCTCTCATAGGGTAGCTTATTCTACAATCCAGCGGATGGCATAGAGTGTCTCAACCATAGTCTTTTGTGCAAGGCGTTTTTCAAGCTGATCGATCAGCTGGTCCCGTTTTTCCATAATTTCATCCTCAACCCTGAAAATTTCTTGGCGTTGGCGGCGCTGTTGACGCTCGAGTTTCTGGATTTGCTCCTGTATCGCATGTTGTTCTTCGATTGTTGTCGCTTGGCGAGACTGTCTTCGCAAGGCCTTTATCTGTTCCTTGGAGTCACTAAGCGCCTTTTCTGCCGCAAAGACCATGTCATCTGCCCATTTTTCGAGCTTGTCGCGGGCTTCGTTAAAATGGCGGTTGTTTCGCTCCAGTGAACTATTGATAGTTGCCTTTGCATGCTGTTCAGCTTCGGCGGAAAGTCGCTGAGTAATATGTTCTGGTATGGCAATTGATGAGCGTACGTGGCTGTCACAGAGAAAGAGCTTCTCCATCGTTTCTTGGTCGAGTGAATTTCCTTTATCAGTAAAACCCGAAAAGAGCAGATATTCTTCCTTCTCATAGGATTCGATGCAGAGCCGGTTCAGGACAAGATAGCCTGCCTTGCCCTTGAGCGCTTCTACCACACTCACTTTTGTCGGATGGTGCGTCAGATCGAATACAATCTCAGCCGGTGGCGTCTCGAGATTTTTTGCTTGTTCCAGCACATATTCGCCTAATGGATGAGAAAGACGGTAGAGAAAACGGCCTTTTCCTTCTTCAACTTCTTCCGTGGCTTTACCTGGCTCTTTTGGCCCTGACTTTGATATCAAATGGTAACGCCCCCGAGCAATATTCGGTCTCGGAGGTTTTTTGAGGTCGAAAGCAAGCGCTGCTTCATAGAAATACGCTTTGTCAGCAAGCATGCATTGTGTGAGCATCCAGAAACGGCGGCTTACTTTATCGAGCTGGCTTTGCGTATCAGCAAGGCGAAGACGCAGGCGCTGGTGTACATCTTCATCGAAATATTCAAACAAGGTGCGCCGTGTATCGTCGAGACGAGAGCGAATCTGCTCATCCATTTCTTCCTGGAGCGCTTTGAATGCTGCATCGATTTCTTCGGGCGTCCTACATTCCTGGTAGATGGCGAGAATTCTTTTTTCGAAATCTATTCCGGATTCAATACTTCCAAGAACCTCATCGGAGGCACCAAAAACCCCACTGAAAAGCCTGAATTTTTCGGCAAGAAGCTCAAGGACGCGGCGGTCTGCTTCGTTTCGTTCATTTAGAAAATTGATGACCACCACATCATATTTTTGGCCATAGCGATGGCATCGCCCGATGCGCTGTTCGATCCGCTGAGGGTTCCATGGAAGATCGTAGTTCACCACAAGCGAACAAAACTGAAGATTGATACCTTCTGCCGCTGCTTCCGTGGCAATCATAAGGGTTGCACTGTCTCTGAAATGCTCAATCAGCGCGGTGCGCACGTCGATCTCTCGCGAACCGGAAGCACGGCCTGTTTCGCGGTTGCATTCTAACCAATGATTGTAAATTGCAGTAGTTTCAGGGTCGTTGTTGGAACCGTTAAAAAGGGCAATCTTCCCCTGATAGCCGTGATTTTCAAGATAGATTTTTAGATACTCTTGTGTTTTTCTGGATTCGGTAAAGATGACAGCTTTGCGCGCAGCGCCAATTGTTTTCATCTGCTCGAATCCGATTTCCAGGGCTCTGAGAAGAGCCCTGGCTTTTGTATCTTCCCCGATGCGGCGGGCCCATTCTGCAAGAGCGCGGAGCGTTCCTATTTCTTCCTTGAGTTTTTCAGGATCAATCTCTCCTGAAATAAGCAAATTTTCTTGTTCAGGCTCTTCATCCAGAATTTCATCGAGCAGATCGTCTTCAATATCTTCATTTTCTATAAGGAGATCAGCTAATTTTTGGTCGTTTCCTCTCTTATTTACCTGCATATTCTCAAGACGTGTGCACAGCATTTCGAGCGTTGCGGCGATTGCCCGCGAAGAAGAAGCTAAGAGCTTACGCAGAATGAGCGCGGTAAGGTGCCTCTGGCGTTTTGGGAGCGCATAGCTTTCTTCGCGCCGCAAGAATTCCGAAATTGCTTCATAGAGAGCTTGTTCGTTATCGGTAGGGCGGAATGGACGCGTTATTGCTCGACGCTCGGTGTACCGAATATATTCAGCGACCTGGTTGCGGAGCGTTCGCTTGCAGAAAGATGAAAGACGTTCCCTGAGCGCATTGAGATTGCTTCCAGAATTTGCGAACTGCGCCCTGAAATAAGTCTGATCACCGAATATATGCTCATCGATCAGAGTGGAAAGACCGTAGAGTTCCATGAGTGAATTCTGCAGCGGCGTTGCCGTAAGCAAAATCTTGCGATATTTTTCGGTCGCCCAACGAATGCCTTGTCCGACTTTGTTGCTCGGCCGATACGCATTACGCAGTTTGTGTGCTTCATCAATGACGATAATATCCCATGTTCCGGAGCGGATTTCCTCTCGAATGCTGTGAGCGAAATTGAAGGACATGATCAGCACTGCATTGGAAGCAAAAGGCTCCTTCCCTTGGTGCCGCATTTCTTTACAGGATTTTGAATCGAGCACAAGCGAAGGCAGATTGAATTTTTCTTCAAGCTCAATGGCCCATTGTTTACGAATTGATGCCGGACAAATAACAAGAATGCGCCGCTTACACTCAGCCCAGTATTGACAAAGCACAATCCCCGCTTCGATAGTTTTACCCAAACCGACCTCGTCGGCCAGGATTACCCCTTTAGAAAGTGGTGAATGAAGTGCAAAAAGGGCTGCCTCAATCTGATGGGGGTTGAGATCGACCTCGGCATCGAAAAGGGACATGGACAGGCGATCAATGCCTTCTGGCGCTCGGCGGGTGAGATCCCAGGCAAAATATTTGGCATGATGAGGAGTAATGGCTGACACTGGCAAAATCCCTTTTATTCTATGCTGTAGGTTATTAACTTTACCTCATCCAGATAGACAAGTAAATGATCACACACTTTCTCATTAAGATTCAAGCGTAAATCACGCTCCAGAACGGATTCTGGAAGAGACCTGTAGCGCAAACGCAAGCTTTTTCGCTTTACCAATTCAAGAATCCGTCATCAAGACTTGAGAGCTCACTGATTCACCGTTTTATGATAGCTCTATATGCTATACTCGCATGCGATTGAGCTTAGCTATACATCTCTGCAAGAAAAAACGAGAGTTTTGATATTTAATGCAATATGGTATAACAGGGAATTGCATATAGATAAATTCTTGAAATTCTTACAATCTATCTATGAATCCTGTTTCCAGAAAAATAGTCGTACCAATCTTTTTGTCTTCGTTTTCATTTTGCATCATTCGAATAAGATTATCTATCGCCATAAATCCAATTTCAACCGTAGGTTGTGTGATGACTGAAACGGGGTATTTCAGATAATCAAGCCATTTATTATCATCATATGTTACTATCTTTATATTCTGAGGAATATTAATTTCCATCTCTTCCAGGCTTCCTATCAGCTGGTAACAAATATCTGAAGTCGCACAAAGAACGCCATCTGGTTTTGAATCTTCAATAAATTTGCAAATTAGTCTATTAGAGTCCTCTTGCTTGTAATTAAGTGTAAGTATCCTGGGAGAAGCACCAGGAATGTTCTTTTGGATATAAAAATAATATCCGCGCATGCGCTGCTGGACAGTATAGACTGTTTCTGGATAGCCAATGAATGCTATGTTTTTGCAGCCTTTCGAATCGAGGTATTTAGCACCACTATATCCACTTTCAAAGTTGTTTATCCCGATAAATACCTTATCGACACCTTCATATTTTCGATCAATAAAAACAATCGGTATTGTGGAGCTCAATATTTCCTTCGGACATTTCTTTGAATTAACAGGAGCAATGATTATTCCTCCCACATTTTTTTCCAAAATACTCCGAATATTCAATTTTTCAAGCTCGGCATCGTTTTCCGAGTCGCAAAGCAGAATAGAAAACCCCTGCTCAGAGGCATATGTTTCTATTGCCTTGATTACTGATATATAATAGTCTTCGAGAATATTTGCTACTATTACCCCTATGAACCTGGTAGTTGCATGAATAGACTTGGGTTTCCTCTTTTGGTAGCTGAGTTCTTCCATTATCTGTAGGATATACTCACGTGTCTCGCGTTTTACATAACGGGTTTTATTTATAACATGAGACACAGTGGTGATCGAAACACCTGCTTTTTGTGCAATATCTATCAGCCTGACAGGTTTGCTTTTCAATATATTCCCCTCCATCCGCTGAGCATTCAAGTCAGACTTGGATTTGCCGAAAGCATATTTAGGACTTTAGCCATTGAGCACGAATATGTCAATAAAATTTCTACTTGGCTATAGCCTTCGCGAAGCCTTTACTACGCGTGTTTTTTGTTGAAATATCATACATTACTGCAAGCGCAATAATTGCCCCCCTCACTATTTGCTGCATATATGAATTAACACTCGCAAGGTTCATTATGTTGTTAAGGAATCCGACGATAAGAGCACCAACAACGGTTCCGCCCGCAGTACCGATTCCTCCCGAGAAACTTGTTCCTCCAATGATTGAAGAAGTGAGAGCTTGAAATTCATAATTTATGCCGCCATTTGGTAGACCTGCATTTACCCGCGACATGAAGAGAACCCCTGCAATACCCACTATTATGCCATTCAGCAAAAATGCATATATTTTGGTTTTGTTCACAGCAATGCCAGAAGCTTTCGCCGCTTCCTGATTTCCCCCTATAGCATATAGCGCGCGTCCAAACTTCGTGTGATTCAATATATACCATGTAAGTATAAAAAACCCCAAAAGAAAGAAAATAGGAATTGGAACAGGTCCAATAGAACCTTGCCCAAGAACAGTATATCCGCCTATCTGATAAATGTTCTGACCTTTAGAGAACAAAAGAGCTGATCCTCTTGCCATTTCCTGCATTGCCAAAGTAGCAATAAATGCAGGAACAGAAAAACGAGTCACAATCAATGCTATAATGAGGTTACAGAATACAGCAATGCTTATCGCAACAACGATGGCCAGAGGCATAGATCCCGTAGCCTTGTAACTTGCGACGGAAAGCAACCCGGAAAGCGCAAGAACAGAGCCGGAAGACAGATCAAGAAGGCCGCATATAATTAGTATTGTCTCTCCGAATGCAAGGATTGTTGTAACTGAAATCTGACGAGCAACATTTGATATATTCTGCGCTGACATAAAGTTTGAATTGATTACAGAGCTAATCACTATCAAAGCAATGAGCACAAAATAAATGCTGTATCTGCGGGTAAGATTGAACCAAGAAATACGCTGTTGTTTGGTGTTATGCTTCATAGTGTTATCCTTCATAGTGTTACTCCCATCCTCTTTTGATAACCAGTAGCCATTCGCATTATTGTTTCCTGATCGAATTCTGTTCTCAGGAGTTCCCCTGCTATCTCTCCTTTGCATACCACATATATTCTGTCACACATTCCAACAAGTTCAGGCAATTCGGAAGAAACCATAACCAATGCCTTACCTTCAGATGCGAGATCTCCCATAAGCTTATATATTTCATATTTCGCCCCTACATCGATACCTCTTGTAGGTTCGTCTAGAATAAGAATTTTCGCATCACAAAGAACCCATTTGCTAAGTACCACCTTTTGCTGGTTGCCCCCACTTAGTGCCTCTATTGTCGTTGAAAGAGATGGTGCTTTTACATTCATTCTTGAGCAAATATTAGCGACAACGGAATTCTCTACCGAACGATGAAGATGCCCTTTATAAAAAAAGCGCTTAAGATTAGCTAGCCCAACATTTTCTCGAATATTGCGCATTGGAATTATGCCAAAGCGACGTCTGTCTTCAGATAGCATAGCTATTCCAGACTTGATCGCATCTTTTGGATCATGAATAGCAATTTTCTTGCCTGAAATAAATATGTCACCGGATAAATATGGATCTAACCCAAAGATTGCGCGCATTATTTCAGTTCGTCCTGATCCCATTAAGCCGGCAAAACCAACAATCTCGCCAGCCCTTGCTGAAAAACTGATATTCTTAAATGTTTTTTCGGAAGACAATGAACTTATCCTTAGAACTTCATCTCCCAAGGATATCTGGCGTTTTGGAAAGTTGTTTTCAAGTTTTCTACCTACCATAAGAGAAATAACCTCAGCAATAGAAAAATCCTTACGAGGTCTTGTTTCGATTACTTTGCCATCCCGCAAAACAGAAATATCATCAGCAATTCGGAATATTTCATCCATTTTATGAGAGATATAAATAATGCTCTTACCTCTCGATTTTAAATCTTCAATTTTTTTGAACAAACGAGCAACTTCGCGATCTGAAATTGCGGAAGTAGGCTCATCCATAATAATAATGCCAGCATCGATTGAAATTGCCTTCAATATCTCAAGCATCTGAATGTCTGATACCGAAAGATTTTTCATCTTCACTGTCGGAGAATATGGAAGGCTCTCTTGTTTCAGTAGCTCAAGAGTCTGAGTGCGAATAGATTTCCAGTCAATATGGCCGCCTGTTGTCGGCCATCTCCCGCAAAAGAGGCTTTCTTCAACGGTCATTTCCGGAATGTAATTCAATTCTTGAAAAATCATCGAAATTCCGAGCGCTCTTGCCTGTATCGGATTCCGGATGTTCACTCTTTCCCCATTTACAAATATTTCTCCATCATCAGGTTGATAAACCCCATCAATGATTTTCATCAATGTAGATTTACCTGCACCATTCTCTCCGCAAAGAACGAGCACAGACCCTTTTTTGACCTTCAGGCTTACATTATCAAGAGCTAGCACACCGGGGAAAGACTTGCTTATGTTCCTGACCTCTAGTCTATAAGAATCCATTTCGGACCTCAGAATAGTATACCAATATAAAACATGCCTGGAGCTTAACGCTCTAGGCATGCTTATTTATTTAGCATTGAATTGGCGTTATTTCAATGCGCCAGCTTTTTTATGAATCTCAATGAGCTTGTCCACATTATCTTTTGTAATCAGCGGGCAATCGATATCGACATCAATCTGCTTTGCTTTTCCTGTCAAGAGTTTTTCGGTTGTATCAAGTATTTTGGTTGCAAGATCATATGCGCTTTGTAAGCTCGTTGCAGTAAGAAGTCCGGCTTTTATAAGCAATGCAGCTTCAGCAGTACCATCCACCCCATACGCAAGGATTCCTTTATATGCTGGGTTATCTTTTACAACTTCGAGAGCACCAGCTGCCATGTTGTCATTCATTGAAATTATCGCGTCAATTTTAGGATTTGCCTGAACCCAGTCTTCCATGTATCTCATCGCTTCATCTTTGTTCCAATGTGCAATCTGTTCTCCAACAATCTTGACATCCTTGCGTTTATCGAAGAATTCTTTCTGCCAGCTTTTTCGGCGGGCATCTGCATGGAAATTGCCAGAAGGACCATTTAAAACAACAACTTTTGCATTCTGTGGAACCTGCTTAAGAGCAAGTCGAGCATTTACTGCGGCTTGTTCATAAGGATCCGCATCTACTGATGAAGCGCCTTGTATGCCAGAAATACGAGCATTCGTGGTGATTGCTATGATTCCTGCTTTTACAATTTTTTCGACAAATGGTCGCTGAGATTCTCCATTGTTCGGCTGGACAATGATTGCATCATATTTATTGGTAATCGCATTTTCGATAAGCGAGTTTTCAATATCATCACTTGCTTGTCCATCGAACACCTTCAGGCTAATATTCGGGTATTTTTTTGCTTCCTCGACAATTGAATTTGCCAACCAAGCAGCAAATGAGTCAGCCTGCGCTCGGGCAATGTACGCCACTTTGTACACTTTCCCCTGAGCAAATACCGCACTCGATACAAGAACAACTAGCAGCAATAGCATAGCCATTCTTTTTCTCATCTTCTACCTCCTCTTCCTTTCTCTTAAATGCTTTCGATTTTCGAGATTTTGCAAATTTGCTGCAAATAATCTCGAAATTTTGCTTTTCGTTAGTATTATGTAATCAGCTTCTTAGAATTGTCAAGCTAAATTTTATAAATATTTTGCACTATTATGCACTGATTAAACCATATTATATATAAATTTATATCGATATATTCCTTAGAATGCTGTATTCTTCTAAATTAATTTAGGAAAATTTGCGCAAATTAACCTAAATTTTATCATTTTTTCTTGACAAATTTTGCTTTTCGTGTAGAGAATATATCAAGCCTGACCACTTATGGCAGAAGTTTTTATTTGGAGACAAACATGAAGGCTTTAGTATTAATGGAAAAGAACAAGCTATCCGTAGAGGATTTCGCAATCAATGAGCAACTTTCTCCCACTGATGTAAGAATTGCGATTAAAAAGGTCGGAATTTGCGGAAGTGATATACATTATTACATCCACGGGCGAATCGGTGAATTCATTGCTAAGGAACCAATGATACTTGGCCACGAGGCTAGTGGAATTGTTGTAGAGACGGGATCAGAAGTCAAACACCTAAAAGTCGGAGACAGGGTCTGCATGGAACCCGGAATACCGTCACTTGGAAGTACATCTACGCTTAATGGAAAGTACAATCTAGATCCCAACGTACAATTTTGGGCGACACCACCAGTTCACGGTTGCATGAGGGAATCTGTCGTTCACCCTGCCAATTTTGTATTTAAGCTTCCCGATAATGTATCGCTTGAAGAGGGTGCGCTTGTAGAGCCTCTTGCAATTGGTGTATATTCCGCATCTACTGCTTCCATTCAGCCTGGCGATGTTGCTATCGTATTTGGTGCAGGGACTATAGGAATAGTAACTGCCCTTGCTGCAGCCTCTTCTGGTTGCTCAAAAGTAATTCTATGCGATATTAAGCAGGGGAAATTAGATATTATAAAAAAGAATTTTGCTAAAAATATTATATGTGTAAACACAGAAAAAGAATCGCTCGATGAAATCTTAAAAGAAGTTGCGCCAGAAGGGGCTGATATAATATTCGAAGCGACTGGCAATCCAGTAGTCATTTCGAATATGATAAAATTCATTCGCCCTGCAGGCCGTATCGTTATGATCGGAATGCCGGTTGAACCTGCCGCATACGATATTGTAGCTGCTCAAGTGAAGGAAGTTGAATTAAAGCACATATTCCGTTATAGAAATATGTATCCTCGAACTATCAACATGATTGCTTCAGGAAATATGAATGTAAAACCGCTTATTACGCATTCCTATAATTTCAGTGAAGTCATCAAGGCCTTTGACTTTGCTGCAAGCATGCCGGATGATGCTATAAAAGTAATGATAACAATGTGAATAATATCATATTGCTTTATTATATATAAATAATAAGGTTATGACCTATGGGCAAAAGCGGTTATGTTCTTGGAATTGATTGCAGCACTCAAAGCACCACAGCAGTAGTACTTGATAGTTCAACATTCCAGACTATTATTGAAATGAGAGTCAGATATCGAGATGACCCCAGGCTTGCCGCTTATGGACTTACTAGCAGAAAGCCTATTCTTCCTCCCTTGGAAATAGGAGAAGCCTCTCAGCCTGCAATGCTATTCATCGATGCCTTGGAAGCGGTCCTCTCAGATATACCTCAAGATATCCTTGAGCGCATTGATGCAATCAATATTTCTGCCCAGCAGCATGGGCAGGTATGGGTATCTAATAATGGAAGTAATTTAATTGCGGAACTGGCTCATGAAGATTTATGCACTTCAAGTTTGAGACTCTCTGACATTTTGAGGCATGGCATTGCCTATGAGAGAGCTCCAATTTGGATGAGCGCTAATTCTCAAGCCGCTGCTGATGAAATCCGCATGATAATTGGAGGACAAGATAGAATTGTTGAGCTTTCTGGTTCAGATAGTCCTGCCCGTTTTACCGGACCAGTACTTGCTCGAACGGCTCAACTCTTTGCAGCAAATTATGAAAATACAGCTCGTATCCATCTTATATCATCATTTCTTGCAGGCGTTTTATCAGCAAATCCCGATGCTCCGATTGATTGGGGGAATGGTTCCGGAACTGGAATAATGGACTGGAAAAATTGCATATGGAATCTAGATCTCATATCTGCAACTGCTCAAGCAGGTAAACTGCCACAAGGAACATTAGGATTAAAATCTCGTCTCCCTTCTCTTGCTCATCCTCTCTCCCAAATCGGGAAAATAGCAGGATATTTCAGGAAAAAATATGGTTTTTCCGAAAATTGTACCATTATAGCTTCTTCAGGAGATAACCCTCAAAGTAAAGTCCTTTCATCAGGTCCCCTGCTTTCGCTTGGAACAAGCTTTGTAATAATGGGAGAAGGCAAAGAACCGATTCCTTCAGCGAATGCCATGTATGATGGGTTAGGCCGACCTTTTTTATTTGGCTGCAGAACTAATGGTTCACTGGTCTGGGATAATATTCGGGCTCAATATGGTTTAGCAGATGATTTTAGCCGCTCAGAAAAAGCCCTTGCTTCGGTTAATCCTGGTTCAGTTTTGCGTATATTGCAGACTTCAGCAGAGAGTTTCCCCCTTTCTTCACCAATCGATATTGGAAGCACAAGAGAA
>Ga0074197_1002704_pt1 | contig 11871 bp, 14 predicted proteins | sample EPASupsiteSAE305_FD_64526 | JGI IMG/M metagenome (GOLD analysis project Ga0074197, IMG submission 64526) | Bioremediated contaminated groundwater microbial communities from EPA Superfund site, New Mexico - SAE3-05 reassembly with SPADES | ecosystem: Environmental > Aquatic > Deep subsurface >...
TAAGCGGACGGCGGAGTAAGTTGTGTTGACGCTCTGGCCACCCGGACCGCTTGAACAGAAAGTATCAATCCGGACATCATTAGCTTTGATCTCGATATCGACCTCCTCCGCTTCGGGCAGGACAACCACCGTCGCGGTTGAAGTATGAACGCGACCTTGTTTTTCCGTTTCTGGTACCCGCTGGACACGATGCGTGCCGGCTTCAAATTTTAATAGGCCATAAGCACCTGCGCCCTTAACTTCAAAAATTATTTCTTTATAACCGCCAATGCCGATAACATTAGAATCGATTAAAGCTAATTTCCAGCCACGGCGCTCGCAATAGCGTGAGTACATGCGGAATAAGTCACCGGCAAATAAGGCGGCTTCGTCACCGCCGGTCCCGGCGCGAATTTCTAAGATAGCATTCTTTTTGTCATTAGGGCTCGCCGGACGGATTTCTTCTTCTAGTTCTTCATTTAGTTTTTCTTCTTGCTCGGTCAATAGGTCGAGGTCACTTTGCGCCATTTCTTTAAGCTCACCCTCTTCGCTAACAATTATTTCTTTATTTTGTTTGATATTATCAGCGATTTTTTCCAATTCTAAAATAAGCGTGATCGCTTTTTTTAAGCTCGCATGCTCTTGGGAAATTTTGATTAATTCTTTTTGCTCGCTAATTACGGCTGAATCCATTAATTTTTTTTCCAATTCGGCAAAGCGGGTTTTTATATCTTCGTGCATATTTCTGGTGATTATTTTATTATCTTGAGGTAAAACATTTTTTGGTAAACAAAAAGCAATCGGAATTTATGTAATCATTTTAGCATGAATAAGCTAAACAATTAAACCGATTGCTTTTTTGAGCTATTTTTTATTTAATTTGACCTGAGAAATTTTCTTTAAATCTTTAGTTTTTACCACAACTTCTTTACGTGCTCTAACTTCAGCTCGAGCGGCGCGTTTAACTTTTTTACCCTTCTTAGTTTTTGCGACGTCGTCTTTAGCACTAACTTTAGCGGTAAATTTCTCTACACGGCGGGCAGTATCGACTAATTTTTGTTTACCGGTATAGAACGGATGACAGGCGGAACAAAGTTCAACCTTAATTTCCGGTTCGGTTGAGCCGGTCAGGAAAGTATTGCCGCAGACGCAGGTAACTTTACAATTTGAGTAATATTTTGGGTGGATGTCGGTTTTCATACTTATAAAAAAAATTTTATCGATTTACAAATAAAATTTAAATTATTATTTATAATAATTTTATGGTAATATGATATTATCATAAGTTTTAAATTTAATCAAGAGTCGGGCAATTCTATGGCTAAAATTGGAAATATTGCTAAAAATACTTCATATTTGACTTTAGCCTTCGTTTTGCAAAAAGTCATATCCTTTACCTATTTTACGCTTTTGGCTCGTTATGTCGGTCCGGCTAACCTTGGTAAGTACTATCTGGCCATTTCTTTTACCACTATTTTTGCCATTGTTATCGATCTGGGCTTCGCCAACGTCTTAATTCGTGAAGTCGCCAAGGAAAGGGATAGGGCGACCAATTGGCTTGGCAATGTTTTAACGCTCAAGATCCCCTTAGCGATTATTTCCTTGGTGACGGTATTTTTAGTAATCAATGCCCTAGACTATGACCCCTTGACCCGTTCTTTGGTTTATATTTCCGCGATTTCTATGGTTTTAGATTCTTTTACGACGACATTCTTCGCGGTTGTCCGCGGTTGCCATAATTTAAAATATGAGAGTATCTCCTCGATCATTTATCAGTTAATAGTCTTAGTAGTCGGCTACGGGGCTTTACTTCTGGGCGGTGGTCTAATTCCGGCGATGGCCGCTCTCGCTTTAGCTAGTATCTATAATTTTATTTACGCCTGGACAACGGTCCGATATCGGATAAAAATAGCCGTTCGCTTGGCTTATGATAAATCCTTGATTAAGGAAATCTTATTGATTAGTTGGCCTTTTGCCGTGTACGCGATTTTTCAGAGAGTTTATACCTATTTAGATTCGGTTTTTTTATCTGTTCTGGCTAACGATACCCAAGTCGGATTATATCAAGTGTCTTTCAAAATAATTTTTGCTTTACAGTTTTTACCAGCTGCCTTCATCGCCTCGCTGTATCCGGCTCTCAGCTCTTATTGGCAGACCAACAGGGAACAGCTAGCCGTTTCTTTCCAGCGCGCTATAAATTATCTGATTATCATCTCTTGGCCGATCATTATCGGTACTATTGTTTTGGCCGATAAGATAGTTTTATTATTCAAAGGCGGATATGAAGGAACAATTTGGCCGCTCCGGATAGCGATTGTTTCTTTATTTTTTATTTTTATTAATTTCCCCATCGGTTCGCTTTTAAATGCTTGTGACGCACAGCGTAAAAATACCAGGAATATGGGAATCGTGATGATCTTAAGTATTATTATGAACCTTTTGCTTATCCCGCGCTGGCAAGCGATTGGTGCGAGTATAACCGTTTTAGCAACCAATATCTTGATGTTTATCTTGGGAATATATTATGTTAAGAAAATAATCGTTTATCACGCACACAAAAATCTTCTAATTTTAGGAAAAGTCTTTCTCTCCTCTTTAATTATGGGTATAATTATTATGGTCGGCAAAGCTTATTTAAATATTTTTTTGGTTACAGCTCTCGGCGGATTGATTTATTTTCCGATTCTCTTTATTTTAGGCGGTTTCAGTCGGGAAGACATAACTAGCGTCTATAATTCATTCAAACGTACGGAAGCGGCCAGTGGGCAAGATAAATAATATGAAAACTTTACTTTTTACTAGTGAGTTTCCGCCGTTTAGAGGCGGCGTCGCGAATTATTACGGACAATTGGTAAACTATTGGCCAATCCAGGAAAAGTTGGTTATTTTAGACAATAATAAACAAGAATTAATAAAAAATTGGAATTTTTTACCTTGGTGGCCGGCCATTGGGTCTTTAAAGAGAAAAATTGCAAAAAATCAAATAGATTATGTTCTGGTTGGACAGATTTTGCCGCTCGGCACGGTCGCCTGGCTCTTGTCATGGTTCCAACCTTTCCGCTACGCGGTTTTTTTACATGGTATGGATTTGAGCTTTGCTTTAAAATCGGGACGCAAAAAATGGTTGGCTAATTTAATTTTAAAACGAGCTGATAAGGTAATCTGCGCTAATAGTTATGTGGCCGAAAAAGTCGAAGAATTTTATCCGGCCACAGGCGGCAAGATTTCCGTCGTTAATCCCGGCATTCCGGCCGGAGCGCCACCCGTTGACGCTAAAGACTTGGCAGAAATAGAAAATGCTTATAATCTGGCGAGAAAGACTGTATTATTCAGCCTGGGACGGCTAGTCAAGCGTAAAGGAGTAGACCAAACAATTAAGGCTCTCGAAGAAATTACGGCGCCCATTATCGATAATCTGATTTATTTTATCGGCGGTGCCGGTCCGCGTGAAGAATATTTGCGCCGGCTCGTACCGGACAGACTCGCCAAAAAAATTATTTTTTTAGGAGAGTTGAGCGAAAAAGAAAAATGGCTATGGCTAAAAAGAAGCGATATTTTCATTATGCCGTCGCGTAATATCGACGGTGACTTCGAAGGTTTCGGCATCGTTTACTTAGAGGCTAATTTGAGCGGTAAGCCGGTCATTGCCGGTAACGCGGGTGGCGTTCAAGACGCGGTCAGAGACGGCTATAACGGTTTGCTGGTTGATCCTGAAAATCCGGTCAGTATTAAGGAAGCCATAAATAAATTAGTCTTGGATAAAAATTTACGCGAACAATTAGGACAACAAGGACAAAAACGGGCCGTGCAAGAATTTAATTGGGAAAAACAAACGGCTAAATTAGTTAGTATAATTACTAAGTCAAATTTTTAAATTTATGATTTCTATCATTATCCCGGTTTATAATCAAGCGCAAAAACTGCTCAAGACTTTGGCTAGTATCGCAGCACAAACTTATGCCGATTATGAGGTTATTATTGTGAACGACGGATCAGGCGATGGTGTGGAAGCTGTTTTCGCCGCGTATTACCAGAAACTGGCGACGAATAATCAATATTTATTTATCAATCAAAATAATCAAGGCGCACCGGCGGCTCGTAACCGCGGCTACCAAGAGGCACGCGGCGAGTATTTATTTTTTTGCGACGCCGATGCCGTTTTAAAACCAGAAGCTCTGGATACCATGCTCGGTTTTTTAAAAAATAATCCTGACGTGAGCTATAGCTACCCCTCTTTTTATTGGGGGCGTAAACTATTTAAAGCCGGAGAATTTGACGCCGACAAACTTAGACAGGCGCCTTATATTCATACCATGGCGCTGATTCGGCGGACCGATTTCCCAGCGGGCGGTTGGGATATAACTATTAAGAAGCTGCAGGATTGGGATTTATGGTTGACTATGTTAGAACAGGGGAAAGCCGGCTACTGGGTCGGTCAGATATTATTTACAGTCGCTCCCGGCGGTACGATTAGCTCTTGGTTGCCGTCCTTCGCCTATAAATTATTGCCGTTTCTGCCTAGTGTCAGAAAGTATCAGGCGGCAGTCAAAATAATTAAAAATAAGCATGGCTTGGCCTAAAAGATTAATTAAAATTGGCGGTATTGTAATTGTCATTTTAATGTTAGCCGGAAGTTTTTTGCTTGGGATATTGTTAAAAAATCAATTTTCCCTAGAATCTGTCGATGTCGTAATTAAGCAACAAAGAATTAGGGCCGAAGTTGTTTCCAGTCCGGCCGCGCTTTATCGCGGTTTAAGCGGCCGAGCGGAACTTTGCCGGGACTGCGGCCTACTTTTTAATTTTAGCGGTTCTGCAGAAAGAGAATTTGTCATGCGTGACATGAGATTCCCGTTGGATATTATTTTTATTAATGGCGGACAAATTATCAATATCGCCGCTAATTTAGAGCCGGAAGGGAATAATCCGCAACATATTTACCGGAGCACCGGTCCCGTTAACCAGGTTTTAGAGGTAAATAGCGGCTCTGCCGAGCGCTTGGGCTTTAAAATTGGAGATCGCGTCTTAACGCAAAAAATCAAGGAAAAATAAATATGTTTAAAATAGAAAAAAAAACAATCGCGCTGGCTCTAGTAATGTTTCTAATTATCGAAATTTTATCTTTTAGCGGCTTTGTTTGGCCGATACTAGGAGAAATATTTTTTGTTATTTTTTTGGCCGCCGCCCTCATACTAACCGTTTATAAGTTAGAGTATGGCGTGCTAATCGTTCTCGCTGAACTCTTCATTGGTTCTTTAGGGCATTTATTTTATCTCAATATCGACGGCCGTCAAATCCCCATCCGCATTGCCTTATGGTTTGTGGTCATGCTAGTTTTTTGTTTTAAATTCTTAATACAAATTAGCCAACAGAAAAAATTAGCGCCGTATTGGGTAAGCCTCAAAAATTTTTCCGGTCGCAAACTATTCCTACTGCTAACTATTTTTATTTTAGCCGGCTTACTTAACGGATTTCTGCGCGGCCATTCTTTGACTTTAATATTGGCTGATTTTAATGCCTGGTTGTATTTTTTTCTACTCATACCTTTAATTTGCGTCTATCAAACGGCCGAATCCCGGGTAGAGCGACTGCAGAATATATTCTTGGCGGCGGCGTTCTGGCTTAGCCTAAAAACTCTATTTCTTCTTTTTATTTTTACTCACGACTTAAGTATCGCTCCGGATATTTACGTCTGGTTACGCAAGACCTTAGTGGGCGAAATGACCCCAACTTTAACCGGTTGGCCGCGGATTTTTATCCAGGGGCAGATTTATTCGGCCATCGCTTTTTTTACGACGTTCTGGCTGAATCAGCCCGGAGATAAATTTAAAGATCTTTTTCAAGGTCGTCAGATTAAATCTTTACTTTTAAGTGCTTGGTTTTTAAGCGCCGTTTTAATTAGTTTCTCGCGTAGTTTCTGGGTTGCTCTCATCGGAGTTTTATTTTTAAGCTTAGTGATCATCTGGCTCAGAGAATCATTTAAAAAAATGATTTATGCAGCGATTTGGTTTATCGCCTCCGCCGTCATAAGCTTTATTTTTATTTATTTAGTCGTCGCTTTCCCCTATATTCACCTCCCCTCAGCCGATCTTAGCTCGAGCTTTTTAAACCGGGTTAACAGCGGCGGTGAGGCGGCCTTAGCCTCGCGTTGGTCCTTGCTGCCCGTTTTATTTAAGGAAATAAATAAAGAACCGCTCCTGGGACAGGGTTACGGCGCGACAGTGACTTATTTTTCTAGCGATCCGCGTATTCTGCAAAATAATCCAAGTGGGGAATATACTACTTACGCCTTCGAATGGGGCTATCTAGACCTCTGGCTAAAACTTGGTATACTGGGTTTGGCGACCTATTTAATTTTAATAGGTAAATTAGTCATTGACGGCTTTAAAAAGGGAAGTAAAGAAGGTAATCAATTATTTTTTGCCCTAACCGCAGGTCTGCTATTTTTAATAATTACTCATGCCTTTACGCCATACCTTAATCATCCCCTAGGAATCGGATTTTTGTTAATTAGCTCTTGTCTAATTTGGACAAATAGAGTATATTAAATCTACATTAATCTTAGATAAAAAAATTATGAATGACCAAATCATTTCTCAAGAAGGATATGATAAATTGAAAGATGAGCTTAATTTATTAACGACGGTCAAACGTAAAGAAATTGCCGAGCGAATAGAACGCGCCAAAGAGCTTGGCGATTTAAGTGAAAATGCTGAATATAGCGAAGCCAAAGACGCCCAAGCCTTAAATGAGGGGCGTGTTTTAGAATTAACGAATACGCTTAAAAACGTCACGGTCGTCGAAACTAGCCATTCACACGAAAAGGTGACCATGGGCTCACAGGTAACGGTTAAATCGCCAAATGGTGAGCGTCAGTACACGATTGTCAGTTTTAACGAAGCTGATCCGGCTGGCGGCAAGATTTCCAATGAATCGCCGCTCGGCGTGGCTTTTTTAAATAAGCATAAAGGCGACCAGGTCGAAGTTGAAACCCCAAAGGGCTTAGTAAAATATAAAATTATCGCGATAGATTAATTTAAAATCATATGTCCGAGCAGCCTGAAATAAAATCCTCGGTCAGCGAACGCCAAGACCGTTTAAATAAATTACAGGAATTGATTAAGTCGGGAATTAATCCCTATCCGGCTAAAGTTGAGCGTGATTATGAGATTAGCGCTGTTTTGACCGATTTTGAAGCGCTAACAAAGGCAGAAAAAAAATTTAATATCGTCGGGCGCTTGAGGGCTAAACGAGAGCACGGAAATTTGGCCTTTGCTAACTTAGAGGACGCCAGCGGCAGCATCCAATTAGCTTTTTCCAAAAAAGAGTTAGGCGCCGAAGCTTATAAAAATTTTCTTAAATTTATTGATATCGCCGATTTTATTCAGGTGAGCGGCGAATGTTTTTTGACCCATAAGGGCGAAAAAAGTGTGATGGTCAAAGGCTGGAAACTATTAGCTAAAGCCTTGCGTCCGATACCCGATGCTTGGTATGGCTTAAAAGACGAAGAAGAACGTTTACGCAAACGCTACCTGGATTTATTGCTTAACCCTGAACTAAGAGATATTTTTTATAAAAAAGCTTTATTTTGGGAAACAGTCAGGCTTTTTATGAAAACGCATGGCTTTTTCGAAGTCGAAACTCCAACCATCGAAACTACGACGGGCGGGGCCGAAGCCAATCCTTTTAAAACTCGTCATGATGATTTTGACTTGGACGTCTTTATGCGAATTTCGGTCGGTGAACTGTGGCAGAAAAGATTAATGGCGGCCGGATACGAAAAAGTCTATGAAATTGGTCGTGTTTATCGGAATGAAGGATCAAGCCCCGATCACTTACAGGAATTTACCAATTTGGAATTCTATTGGGCTTATGCTGATTACGAGATGGGCATGAAATTAGTGCAGGAATTATATCAGGAAATTGCCCAACGTGTCTTCGGCAAGACTAAATTTACCACCAAAGGCTTCGAATATGACTTCGCGGGCCAGTGGTCAAGGATAGATTACCGGGAAGAAATTGTAAAACAGACTGGAGTTGATGTTCTAAAGGCGACTGAAAAAGAAATGGCAGCGGCTTTAAATAAGTTAAAAGTTAAGTATGAGGGCAGTAACCGGGAGAGATTAACCGATACATTATGGAAATACTGCCGCAAAAATATTGCCGGTCCGGCTTTTTTAATTAATCATCCGAAATTGGTTTCGCCTCTGTCAAAAGCCAAATTAGATAATCCTGAACTGACTGAACGTTTTCAGATAATCATCGCCGGGAGCGAAGTTGGGAATGGTTTTTCTGAATTAAACGACCCGCTTGATCAACAGAGACGTTTTGAAGAGCAGCAAAAATTAATTGATCGAGGTGATAAAGAGGCGATGATGCCGGACTGGGAATTCGTCGAAATGCTTGAGCACGGTATGCCTCCGACTTGTGGCTTCGGTTTCGGCGAACGGTTATTTGCCTTTTTAATGGATAAACCGTTGCGCGAAGTCACGCTCTTTCCTTTAATTAAACCCAAGAAAGATTAATAACTGTATGCGGCTATGGAGCTTGTCGCCCAAGTATTTAGATCGGTTGGGACTGCTAGCTGTTTGGCGTGAAGGACTATTAGCCAAGAAGGTTTTAGCCGGAAAGACAAAGGGCTATAAAAATCATCCTCAGTTAGATAGATTTAGAGACCAAGATAAGCCGCTTGATCATATTAACGCCTATTTATTAGGGATTTATCAGGAAGCGCTTAGCCGCGGCTATTTATTTGATAAGTCAAAAATTAGCCCCTTGAAAAAAAAATTAAAAAATATTAAAGTAAGTACCGGACAGATTGAGTATGAATTTAAACATCTTTTAAATAAGCTTGAAATTAGAGATAAAAACCGTTACCAGAGTTTAAAAAACGTATTCAAAATCAGCCAGCACTCCTTATTTAGGAGAGTAAAAGGGAAAATAGAGGAGTGGGAAAAAATAAAATAATCATTCGGGGATCGTCTAACGGTAGGACAACAGGTTCTGGTCCTGTTTATTGGGGTTCGAATCCCTATCCCCGAGCACTAAAATAAAACAACAGCTAACAGCTGTTGTTTTATTTTAGTGCTCCGAGGTTGGGATATAGTTGGAACGGCTCTATAGAATAAAAGTCACTATTTTTAAACTTAGTGTGCCAATACCAGCCAAGGACTTTAAACTGAAATAACTCTATCACACTCTTCTACTAGTAATAACAAATCATTCATTGTGCTAATTGGACAATTTTCAGTCTCTAACCCCTGACGAATTTTCAGGCAAGTCCCGCAAGTCATTAATTCGCCTTTTAAACTTACAAATTCTTTAAGCTTCTCGGCCACATCAAAATGCCCATCATCTTTCATACTGACAACCTCAACCCCTTCGCTTAAAAGAAAGGCTTTAACAATGTGGCCAACTTTTAAGGCGGTAATCCCTAAGCGCAGACCATTCCATGCTTTTTCCGGATTATTTGTTTGAATTATTATTCCTAGTTTCATATTAAATCCTTTTTCTTACTTTCAAACTCTTTTTTGTCAATTTTACCTTTAGCATAACGTTCTTTCAAAATATCCAACGGGGTACTATTTTTATTATCAAAACTACCTCCGTTTTGATTCATTAGCCAACGGACGCTAGCAATAATTGCAAAAATAATTAATCCCCAAAAAATAACCATAAAGACTGGGCCGAAAAAACCGAATCCAAAAGGATTATATCCAAAATTCATCATATTATTAGGATTATTAAATTAATTAAAATTATTATTTAACCATTATCATTCTTAAGCACTAATTACTCAATTAAAACTTAATAAAATTAGCCACTATTAAAACAAATCCTGCTCCCAAAAGACAGCCTGCCATTTTTCCGACAGCCGATTTAAGCATAGTCCTTTCTTCGGAGATTAATTTTGATCTTAATTTTTCCGCCATCTGACCCTCAAATATGCCAGCGATACCATCGGTTATAGCGTTTCCACAACTACTCCACCGAGAATTGCCCCTGCCACTCCCGCGAAATGACCACCAAAGATAGCCAGGACGGCAAGAATTCCATTATCAATAATACCAAAGAAAATATCTGGCAATGTAGATTTCAATTTTATTTTAAAAGGCAAAAGAGAGACAATGCAGAGAAACGCTAAAATAATTAACACTAAGCCCATCCATTTAGCATTATCGATAAAATATATACTGACGGCGGTTATGACGATACAAAGGGTTAAAACGTTTAGTACTGACGGGATAAACTTTTGGCGCATAAATTATTTTTAAGAAGTTAATTTTTTTAAAAATTAATAATTGACTTAATTCTTTGACCACTATAAGAAGCAGCTTCTTTAAAAGCTTTAATTCCTCGACTGGCTGGGTAACAGTTGGTAATCAAACTTTTTAAATCAATTTTCTTGTCGATCAACAATTCAATAACTGGCGGAAAAGAAAAAGCACAAGTCCAAGACCCATGAACATTTAATTCTTTTTTTACAACATGCATTAAATTTATTTTTGATGGTGATTCAAAGACGCCTAAAATAAAGACGTCACCAGCGCGACGGGTAATTTCTAAAGCTAATTCTATAGTAATTTCTTGACCGACAACTTCGAAACAAATATCAACACCTTCTGACATTAACTTATTTATTTCTTTAGTAACGGATTGTTTTTTACTATTAATTACCCGATCAACCCATCCCTTCTTTTTAGCAAGCTCTAAACGAGGCTCAAAAATATCTATACCAATAACATATGCTCCAGAATTTTTCAAAATTTGGTCAACTAATAAACCAATTGGTCCTTGACCAATTACTGCGACTTTTTTGCCCAATAAAAAGCCGGCCTTTTGGACAGCATAGTAAGCGATTGATAAAGGTTCTATTAAGGACGCTTCATCGAAACTTAAGCTGTGGGGAATTTTATAAACTAAATTAGCTGGAATGGCTAAATATTCAGCTAAGGCTCCAGGGCGATGCAGACCAATAACTTTGGAGTCGCCACATAAATTCGGTTTACCGATTAAGCAATAATGGCAAACGCCACAACTAATAACGTGTTCGCCCACTACTCGCTCACCAATTTTTAAATTTTTAACCTGGGATCCAACTCCCGCTATAATTCCAGAAAACTCATGCCCCATGATTAAAGGGGTGGTTAAATTCATTCCTCCATGATAAATGTGTAAATCGGTCCCGCAAATGCCGACGCTCTTAATTTTTAACAAAACCTCATCAACCTTAATCTTTGGTTTAGGCGTATCCAAACATTTTAAATTATTAGGTTTAATATATTGTATACTTCTCATAAAATTATTAATTATTCATGTAAATAATTATATCATAAAACTACTATTTTATAAACAGGCCTGAATAATAGACCAATTGCCACGTGCGTTCCCCGCGATTACTAAGGGGCTGCTAATTTCTTGATTAGGTTCGGGGGTGGTTAAATTAATCAGATCGTACTTTGTTGGCGTATCACTAATATTGACGACAAAATCACGAGATTTATTCTTATCATTCAAAACAAGGACTGCTGCTCCACCGATGATTATGATTATTAATATAATAATAATTTTTTTAATATTGTTTGTCATTTATTTTTTAGATTTTTTAACTCCGAACTTTTTACTCTTAGTGGCTTTAGCTTTTTTCTTGTCTTTAACTGGCTCCGGTAATTTCATAATTTCCTCATCAACATCATAGTCACCCCCTTCAACACTGATAGAATCAAGAATGCTTAAAATTTTATCTAATTTCGTGTTTAGTTTCGCAAATTGTGGAAGGTACCCATTTTCTTAGACACATTGTCCATGAGTCAATTGATATTGCCGGCTGTATAAAACAGGCGGCATTTTTAATTTAGTATGTATTCTGGCATTATTATACTGATGAATCGTCCT
>Ga0074197_1002707_pt1 | contig 11856 bp, 10 predicted proteins | sample EPASupsiteSAE305_FD_64526 | JGI IMG/M metagenome (GOLD analysis project Ga0074197, IMG submission 64526) | Bioremediated contaminated groundwater microbial communities from EPA Superfund site, New Mexico - SAE3-05 reassembly with SPADES | ecosystem: Environmental > Aquatic > Deep subsurface >...
GCCCTGCCATTAGAATAGTTGTTTCTTCTGGGATTTTGTCTTTCAAAATGAGCCGTGGTAAGCTTTTTAGCCTGCCAAGTTCCTTATAGATCAAGCCCTCCCTTACCCATAGTGCAACCTAATAACCTTTTTCCTTTCGGGGGGTTCTTGCTTTTTGACCTGTGGCTTTTTTTAGCGGGAGCGAACCCAGCCTAATACGAGCAGTGTCTAGCCTGTCAAGCTATCTATAAATCAAGCCCTCCTCCCCAAGTCCAAAGCAAGGCAGCCTTGCTTGGACTTGCCTGCCTGGTTTGGGCGGGAAAGCCAGCCTTGCTTCTGGCTTTTTGGGTGGGGTTTGCCTTGCAAGGCAAACCCCTGAATTTATCTTATGCTGTGCAGCTATAACGATCTTGCCCATACCATTCTGAAAGTCTTATTTTTCGGTAGTCAAATTTGGGGTTTCGGGTTTTTTATACAAGCATCAACCTTAGCTTAGCAAAATTTTTGTTTAACTATTGTTATATTGTGCAACTTATTTTAGATAGGTAATTTCTTTGGGCGTTGATTGGTTGAAAGGTATATCTTTTGCTAGAGTTTAGTCTATCGTTTGAAAAGAATCATCATGTTGTAGAATTTTTAAGGAAAAAATCATGATACTTTATTCACTAAATGATATGGCAAAATTTTTGGATTGCTCATTAAAGACAGTCCAAAGAATGGTAGAAAGAGGGGAGATGCCCAAGCCTATTCGAGAAGAAAAAGACAAAGGAGGAAGAGCCTGGAGACTTTGGGATTCTGAACATTTGGTAGAAATAAAAAAGAAAGTACTAGAACGAAAAAAACACAGGCCAATTGCTAATAAAGTGTCCCAAATTTTAGACAAAGATAAAAATGAAAAAGAGTCTTAAATCATTGATAAATATGGTTTATAGTTAAGTGTCCTAAATTTTAGACTAAACTGTCCTATATTTAGGACAGTAATAAAGAAATACAAAAAATATTTTTGTCTATATTGCTTGAAAAATAAGCTTTCTGTAACTGTCTACAGTTTATGACAGTTTGGCATAAAAATTGCTCCTTATTTCTAATAGAAAAGTTAATTAATCTAAATTCTCAAAAATAAGGAGAAACAATCATGTTAGCAAAAAGTAACGAAGAAAGCAAAACAATCAGTATCAAACAAGCAGCAGAAAAAGCAAATGTTTCCATTCCCACAATTTACAATTGGGTTAAGTCACGCAAAATCTACGCCACCAAGCAAGGCAAGTCCTGGCAAATCAGCCAGGACTCCCTCGAATTCTGCCTTGCAGGCAAGCCGACCCAGCCTGTCCTTGCGGACGAATCCTTTGCCCAAATTGCCAGCAAAGTAGTGGCCGAGCTTAGACCAGTCATCGAGCAAGCCTTTGCCATCCAGCAAACCTGCCAGACCAAAACCACAGAGCTGGACAGCAGAGTAACTAGCCTGGAAAAAGAGCTAGCCGAGCTAAAGCAAAGCCTGGCAAAACAAGCACCAGAAAAGCCTAGCAGGCAAGAAGAGGCAATGCAGCAAGGCAAAAGCCAAGAAAGCCAGGCAAGGCAAAGCAATGCCGAGCCAGTCGCTAGGGTTGGCGAGGCCAGGCGGATGGAACAACAGCCAGACGAAGAAACAGCAGAGAAATGGCTGAAAGAAAACCTAGACAAATGGCTAGACCAGCCTTGCACGTATGGCAAAGCTATGGGGAGAAGTTGGCGAGATTTGGCAGAGAATAAAGGAGCGAAGATTAGCCTGAAAGGCATAGAAAGCCAACCAAGAGCCTACTTGCATGCCTTGGAAAACTGGCATAACTGCGAAAGCGTTTGGGCTAAAATGAAAGCCAAGGTTGCCCTGGAAGTGATCAGCAAGGATGGGCAAGGCAGGTATAGCTGCACTGCATAAAATTTAGCATATACTTTGCACGGCAATAAAAATGCCGTGCAAAAAAAATTTGCATTGCTTTCCTTGATAAAAGTAGTACTATATATAGTACTATACAATAACCTTTTCTTTGGATGATACTATGAAAAATATAGAAGAAGCTATCAAAGAAATAAGCGAAGGGCAGGTTCGATTTAAGAGATTAGTTACAATTTGTGAAGACTACTTTGGTAAGTCAAGAATTGCAGGAAGTCATCATATTTTCAAAACACCCTGGCCTGGAGATCCTAGACTCAATTTACAAGAAGAACAAGGTGGTAAGGCAAAACCTTACCAGGTAAGGCAGGTAATTCAGGCTTTACTAAAATTAGAGGAGCAAAAAAATGAAAAATAAGAATGAATACAGCAAATATGAATATAGGGTTTTTTGGTCTCAAGAAGACAAAGCATATATTGCCAAAGCAACAGAATTCCCCTCTTTGGCTGCACATGGCAATACGCCAGAACAAGCTTTAAAGGAAATTCAATTTGTTGTTAAGGAAGTACTGGAAGATTTAGCACAAAACAAGCAAGAACCACCACTTCCTTTAAGCTTAAAAAAATATAGCGGCAAACTCAATGTCAGAATGCCCGAATATCTTCATCGTGAATTGGTAAGCGAGGCTCATTGGCAAAATGTTTCTTTGAACCAGCTTATTGTTTCTAAATTAGCTAGAACTGTATGATGATCTTGCGCTTGCTGGCTATGAAAAGAACCTTGCCCGCAGGCGCAAGATTTTTTATCTTCCTCATAATTTTTGCAAACTTTTTCTTTTTTGCTTCCGCATTCTTTTTCTTTTTTTTTCTTATGAGCGTTAGCGAAAAAACAATAACAACAAATCCCCCCTCTTTTGGAATAGAAAATTTCGCAATTTTAACAATCTTTCTTATTGTTGTTATATTATAGGAAAGAAAAGAAGGATATAGGATCTGTAAGTCTTGGTATTAAACGATTTATATTTAAAATTGTTCACTATGAACCCGATAAGAGTTCACTATGAACCCGATAAGAGTTCACTATGAACCCGATAAGAGTTCACTATGAACCCGATAAAATTCACTATGAACCCGAAATTAGCTTGCGTGTTATAATGAATTTTGCCATAATGATAAAAAAACTTGCCTAGTTTTTATGATGTATTCTGGTTCATAGTGAACTTTATAATACTGTAGAGGAAAATCGTATGAACTATCATGAGCTTTACGCTAAAGAAAACAGCACGATTCAATTACCACTCTTCTATTTTGGTAAAGGGCGGTCAGAAAAGATGATTACTGAATGGAAAGACGGAGAAAAAGAATATCAGCTAAAATGTGTTTGTGAATATGGAGTCCCTGGGAGTTTTGAGCAGGATGTTTACACAGCTACCATGAGAATATGGCTTAAACAGGGTATGCCAAAGGGGGTAATCTTCAATTATAGCGACATTGCCAGAGAGCTTAATTTATATCCTCCAAAAGATTATGTCAAACAGATTCGAGAAGCGATGAGAAGGTTGGGTATGGCTCGCTACGAGTTTAGCCAGTGCTTTATTATGAGAAGGGACAATGGATCCGAAAATGTGGATTTTGCTTATTTTTCACTCTATAGCGAAGCAAGTATTTTTGCTTTTGACTCAAAGGATGAAAAGAAGCGAAATAAGAGGAGGTGCAAAAACATCATCTACTTTCCCGCAGAGTTGCAAAACAATTTAGAAAATAAATACTACCAGCTTTTGGAGATGGCCTGGTATAGGGCTTTACCCGAAGGTCTCCCCCGACGCCTCTATGAATATCTGGAAAAACGTCGCTATCACAACATTAATGGAGAATTTACCATTTCTGAAGAATTTCTTTGCCGATGGCTTCCAGTTAGAACCAAAAATACTACAGAAAGGCGTAGGACACTAGCTCATATAGCACAGCCATTAATAGAAAAAGGCTATCTGAGAGGATATCGGTTTGATCTAATGAAAGGGCATTGTGTTTTTACTTATGCTAGTCGGCATGCCTTGCCGATGGAAGTCGAATCAGACAAAATAATGGAAGCGGTCGTTCAGGCTAAGGTTAAGGAAGAAGAGCAGCAACCAAAGCAAATTGGGGATAACGCCTTGGATCCAATCCAAAGAAAAGACCAGTCAATACAACCCCAGGAGCAAGAGAAATACCTGGAAGCGTTAGCCTGGCTGGATAGCATACCCAATTTTCATAAAGCCAGGAAAAAAGAGATAGCGGCTTTGCCTTTTGCCCAGGTAGCAAAACATTACCCTAGCATAAAGACATCCTATGAAAAGCAAAAACATGAAGGCAAAAGCCCCAAGGTAGGTTGGGTTTACAAAGCTTTCATGGATGGCTGGAGCTTTGCTGAAGGAGTAGGAAAAAAGCAAGAAACGCCAGAGCAAAAGTTGGAAAGGCTTTTAGATGAAGCCTGGAATAGCCTTCCCTTGGAGGAGCAAGAACGATATAAACAAGAATACCTGGTTTATATAAAGCCCATGGATCTCGATGGCTCATTAGCAACCAATAAAGGCGTATTTCGTTATAGATTTCTCAAGCCTGAACTGGAAGCGAGAGGGCTGATTCCCAAGATGAATATTAAATGAAAAGCAAAAGATCAGACAAGCCTTGTCTTTTCTTGCTTGCAAGGCGTTTTTCCACTAGCCAATCTGCATAAAACCAGCAGGGTTGAGGGAAAGCATTCCTGCTTTCCCTCAACCCTGCTTTGCTTGCCTGGCTTTTTCCCCAAAATAAAGCTGCTAGGCTGCAAAATAGAAAAATCAAGATTGGCAAAACCTATAGGCCAAAAGAAACAGGCAGCATTGTTTTCAGATGGCTTAATTTATATATGACTTGAGACAAGCTAGAAATTGCTATGATTCAACTGAGTTCGCCCCCGCCAAAAAAGCCACAAAGGAAAAAGCAAGAACCCCCCGAAAGGAAAAAGGTGATTAGGTTGCACTATGGGTAAGGGAGGGCTTGATCTATAAGGAACTTGGCAGGCTAGAAATCTTACCACGGCTCATTTTGAAAGACAAAATCCCAGAAGAAACAACTATTCTAATGTCAGGGCCACCACTTGTGTTGCTAATGGTGGCAGGGCGGATTTTGTCGTACTTCAAAATGAAAAGCCGGAAAAAAGACATGGCATGAAATTCTTTTTTGGGGGGTATGGGGGGAAAAGTTCCCCCCATAAAAAAACGAGGCATTGCTAGAAAAATATGCTAAATAGAATGGCTTGGGTTATGTTCGCTTCCGCCAAAAAAGTGCAAATTAAAAAGAAAAAAAAATGGCATGAAATTCTTTTCTTAGGGGGGTCTGTGGGGGAAAGTCCCCCCAGATAGAAGCAAAAGAGCAAGAAAGAAGCTTGGCCTAAAAAGCAGCCCATGCAAGCCATGCTAGGAGAAGAGCCTGGCTAAACATAGCTGGCCTTGCAAGGCTGGAAGAAGCCCGTCCTGCAAAGCCACCATGCAGCCAGTCCAAAAGCTCCCCGCCCAGCAAGCCATGCAAGTCATGCCAGGAGAAGAGCAAAGCCCAGCTGGATGGGCTGAATAGCAAGACTGGCTGAACCTTGCTGGCCTTGCAAGGCTTGCAGGAAAGGCAGGTTGGGGGGGGAAGAGCAAGACTGGCATGGATAGCAAGGCTTGCAGGACTAGCTGATAGGCTGAAGAGCAAGACTGGCAAAGGAAAGCAAGACTGGATGGAAAGCATGACAAGTCTATTGGGAGAGGAAAAGCAAGACTAGCTGACTGAATAATCTTGTTTAATCTATCAAAAATTTTGTTGTATTATTCTACAAAGATTGTATAATAATATAATTTCTAAAGAAAGGAAAAACGAATGAGCATAAAAGAGACAATAGAGCAGCTAAAAGAGTTAAAGAGAGTACAGGCACAGAATCGTTCTGCCTGCTTTTTTCCCCTATTTAGCTTCTTATCTGCTTGATAAAAAGAAGCTAGATAGGAAATGAAATAGACAATCCCGCTTCCTTATTTCCCTCTCTTTATCTTGCTGAGGCTCTTTGGCTTGAAAAAGAAAAGCCCAGACAATTTTTTATCCATATCCAGACTATATTTTTATTCTGACGTTTTTTTTGAAAAAACCCGTCAGGTATAAGTTGCTATATTAAAGTAACTTATAAAATTATCAAAATAATCCTGACGGGTATGACGGGTTTTTTTATACTTTGCGAGTTATATTCAAAAACTAGTCATACCCATCGCTAGAACGATATAAAAAATCTCTGTAAACTTTATGAAATAAGCCTTACAGAGATTTTGCTAATTCCTAAATTTTAAACTTGTTTATAGACTTAATCGAAATAGCCTGATCTATCAACTCCTCGAATTTATTTACATCATCAATTTTTGCAATTTTTTCTTGTAAGGCTTTTGGGATCGCTCCGCATTGCTTCTCAAGTATTCTTAGTAATGTGCTTCTTTTGGCTTTTAGCTCGCCTTTTATTTCGCCTTCATTCAAAATCATATCCCTACATTTTCGAAAATGGACAAAGGAAGGATCGTCCGATTTCTCTAAAATGCTTGCTATATCTAACATGGTTGTTTCTCCTTTATTGTGATAATACCAGTCTAAAACCTTAATTGCCATCTGTTCCAACATAGGACTTGCATTGTATCTATGATCTTTAAGCCCTGCAATTACTTGTGGATGCCGTTCAGGTATCATAAGATTCGCAGGCAAACAAAAAAGGTCATAGCGTAAATATGGCTTTAAGATAAAGTACCAGGGTATCATTCCCGCGATCTCGACTAAGCAAGGCTTATCCTTGGAATAGGGATCAACAGCAATGATGGCTTCTTTTGGTAGTGTTGCAAGAATAGTCTCTGGCTCATGTTCCAAAATGCTAAAGCCTACAAAGTCTTTGTAGTGAAAACCTAAATCACCCACTATCATAAGATAAAGACCTATAAGCTCAACCTGCCATTTGGCAAACGTAATCTCATCAAGGCTGCGAGTATGTGCCTCAAAACAGACCACCGGCCTTAAATATTGGAAAAGCGTCTTTTCAAAACATGAGACCTGCTCTTCTCGCAGGATCGAAAGAAGATCTATTCTAGGTTGATATACGTCTACTTGCTTTTCTTTGTGAATCTGGTACGACATAGCTCCTAATTCTTTATAAATCTGAGCAAGCACTTGTTTGATAGGTTCTTCTTTCTGGACATTTTTGGGAAATTGCTCCACTGTCTCTCCTTTCTTTATAACTACGACTGAATAGAAAATTTACATAACTTATATCAATGGAAAAAAATCCATCATAAGAAAGAAGCTAGATAGGGAAAAGAAATCTCCAGCCTTATTTTTTTCCCTATTTAGCTTCTTTCTTATGATGAAGTAGGCTAGATAGGAAAAAAATTATAGAAGGCTCCTATATATTCTATTCCCTTCCTTCATTTTTTTCCCTTCGTTCCCTTTCCATATAAAAAGGGAACGCTAGGATAGTAAGCGGATTTTTCCTAGTGACAGACCGCCACAAGCAATAGACAGCCAGATTTAAAGCTAAGGATGACTTTCCCATCTTTGGTTTGCCAGCTAAAATACTTGTCCCCTCTGGCACAATGTCGGGTACTGCCCACTTCACTTCATAGGAGGAAATTCTTTAATCATGAGGCTCTCAAGGGATTTTACTAATAATGTTTTGGTAAGATTTTCTTGTGGCTGCATGTTTTTGGCTTTTGTGATTTCTACGCTTTTCTTTTTCTCTATCAAGCCTGGCCTTAAATATTGAAAGAGCGTTCCTTCAAAACATGACACTTGCTCTTCTCCCAGGATCGAAAGAATATCTATTCTAGGTAAATATACATCCACTTGCTTTTTTTGTAAAGATGGTACGACATTGCTCCCACTTCTTTATAAATACGGCTGAATAGAAAATTTCAAAAGCTAAATAGGGAAAAAAATCATTTCGTTGAGCCTAATTTTTTTCCCTATCTAGCCCTTGGTTTTGTCAATCAAATTCTTACCCCCCGTGGTAAACAAATTTTTACCCCCCTAGAAGATAAAAAAGATGGCCTTTTTAGAAAAAATTTAAGCAAATTTTTTCGTAAATATTTTCTTTCTTTTTTTACAAAATTAAAAAAATAATAAAAAAGTATGCATCAGTCAAATCAGAAGACCTACAATTTCTATTAAAGCAATCGTTACGCCTTTCTAACTATTACGTTTTGCGGCTTTTCAGAAGCAAATATAGATTGAAAGGAAAATCTGAAAAGACTGAGACTTCTTTATGCTTAGTGATTGTTAATACTAGCTTCGACAGCTTGGTTAAAGCGAATGCTTCCCCAATCATATTTAATAATAGTAGCATTATGAGTAAGGCGGTCTAATAAAGCTGTAGTCATTGTTTTATCAATAAACACCTCCGTCCATTTGCTAAAGTTAAGATTACTGGTAATGATAACAGAACCAGACTCATAGCGATCTGAGACGACTTGAAACATAAGCTCAGCAGCTTTTTTACTAAAAGGGATATAGCCCAGTTCATCAACGATTAGTAAAGAATATTTTTTTAGTTTAGCCATCCATTTTTCAATATTTCCATCATCAAATTCTTTGACTAGATTATTAGCCAATTGGCAAGCAGTATAAAACTTTACAGAATGACCTAACTGGCAAGCTACAATACCCAATGCTATAGCTAAATGAGTCTTGCCTCCACCACTGTCGCCTACCAGTATTAGGTTCTGCTTTTGAGAGATAAATTTTCCTTCTGCTAGCTCTAGCACTTTATTTTTAGGCAACCTGGGAGCTTTTTGATAATCTAGCATGGCCAAAGTTTTTATTTTTGGGAAACTAGCATCTTTAATTTTCCGTCTGATTTTAGTATTAAACCTTCTTTCTATTTCAAGCTGGCATAAAGTCAAAAATACTTTATTTATATTTTCTTCCGAAGCAGCGATCTGCTCAAAATTATCTGCAAATGCTTTTAATTTCAATTCGTTAAATAACGACAACAATTCTTGGGTCATAACGATATTCCTAATAATCTATCGAACTTTGTAACGTCAGGTTGTGGGATAGTAAAGTCAGCTATAGGTTTTATATGCTCTATTTTTGCTTGCTCAACTGGCATTTTTTCTTCCGTAAGCATAGATAACATCATTGATATTGATTCTTTGCTATATGTCTTATTTTCTATTGCCAATTGCAAAACAGCCACCATTTCACTTTCATTTTTATCTTTAAACAATAGCAATGTTTCCAATAGCTCTTTTATTCCTTCACCCTCTCCATATTGGGCTATCTGTAATTTCTTTATCTCATTTACTATCGGATTCCAATTCTTTTCCATTGTTGTCGCTATTCTTGAACCCTCAAATGCTTCAGGCTTCCTACGCAGTAACTGCATATAATGCCATGGGTTTAATGACCATTCTTCTTTCCCAAATCTCCTTTCGTGTTCTCCTATCAATTTATTGTTAAAAGTAATCCTAACATCGTTTATCCCTAGCTCTACCAATACTTTTTTATGCACATATTTTTCTGGCACTGAGTAGTAATTTCCTGCTACCTGCACCGTTAAATATTTGCTAACTTTACTTTCTATTAAAATGTAATTGTTATATGGCTCTGCTGGCAATGCCAACAAATGCTCTTTTTCCTTTTCTTCTGCAAATAATTCTCCTATTGTTTTTTTCTGACCATGAGTCTTTGCTTCATCTCTCAGACTACATTTTCTTAGCAATTCTTCATTTAACTCCTCTATTGATTTTATTTCTGGCATAGGGGTCAAAAAATTTCTTCTTGCATATCCTACTAATCCCTCCACTCCTCCTTTCTCCGAGCCTTTCGCTGGATTGCAGAAAATTGCTTTGTACGCATAGTGTGCCTTAAATTTTATAAATGCTTCCTGCTCAATTCTACTTTTTCCTTTTAGTATTTCCTTCACTGCTGTTTTCAAATTATCGTATATTAATTCTTTAAATATTCCTCCAAAATACATAAATGCTTTAATATGTCCATCAAAAAAACAATCCTGTGTCATTCTCCAATATACTCTTACAAATGGCTTTCCTGAATATTTTGATCTCATGCAAAATATATATGCTTTTTTCTCTACTCCTTCATGGATTACATATATTTCTCCCCAGTCTATTTCTGCTCCTTGTCTTTTTTCTGGGTCTGATGGGATAAATCCTTCTACGCATTTCAGGTTTATTTCCTCTTTGATACTCCTTACTATTTTCCTTATACTTGAATTGCTTCCTATAAATTTGTATTCCTCCATTAATCTATCATATATCCTCTTCGCTGTATGCCTTTGTTTTACAGGCATTTCCTTATCTTTTTCTAACCATTTTTTTATTATTTCTTCATATTCTCCTACTATCGGTTTACTTTTCGTTTTCTCTAATCTGTATTTTGGCTCTATTCCATCTATTGATTTTCTAATTGTCTGCCTTGATTTTCCTGATTCTCTGCTTATCTCCTTAATGCTTTTCCCTAGATTGTAATAGGAATATCTTATATATTCGTATGTGTTCATTCTTATCATTTCCTATCTCCGAATGTTAATTTGGACTTTTTTTAGTTTTTTACTTCCTCCAAATTAACATATCGGATTGCTTCTAGGGGGGTAAATTTTTGATTACCATTTTCATGTTTAGGGGTCAACTATTAGATTACCAAAACCAGCCCTGAATCTGTTTGCCTAGGAAAGAGCTAGATAGAGAAAACGTAGTATTTTTTTTCCTATCTAGCTCTTTTATCAAAGCATTAGGCTAAATAGGAAGTATCCTAGTAGGTACATATTCTCTCTATTATAAATTAGACACTATAGACATTATAGACACCTCAGACACCATAGACACCTCAGACACCTTTTTAGAAAAGTTCTATACGATTGAGGAAAAGTGTCTATGGTGTCTTTGAGATATGAATACCCAGACACCTTTCAAATGTTATGATATATATAGTTACAGTAAAGGTGTCTGAGGTGTCTGAGGTGTCTAGGGTTTCTGAGAAAGTAGGTACTTACCTCTTTCAAAGCATCGAATTTCACCATTACGAGACATACGGCTTAATAGTAATTTTACGCTGTTTATGGTACGCTCAATTCCTTTTGTTTCAAGAGCTTCTTGCATTTCTTTTGGAGACATTGGATTTCCATTTTCTTTAAGAAGCACAATAATAGTTTGCCTTTCTTGACTCAGGCGAAATTCCTCAGCATTCCCCAAAAGCTCCCAACAAGGAAATTTGAACTGAAACGCCATTTCCTTTTCCTCCACATCTCTTCCGCTAATGTTTAATACAGCATCTGCTTTGCCTCGCTCGCGTTTCAGTACTAGCGTTCCATCTACACCGCCAGTTAAACCAAAACTCCCTGATATTGTTTCCATAGCGTCAATGGCATCTGCTTTACGAGTATGATGGATAATTAAAATAGACACCCGATAAGTTTCTGCCAGACGTTTGAATCCTTGAACTGAATTATAGTCCCGATCATAGATACTCTCGCCGAAATGTTGTGGTGGTCGCACCTTAGCAAGTGTATCCACTACTATCAATCGAGCTTGCTGATGAGCCTTAAGCCATTCTTCTATGGCTAAAAGTCCACCTTGTTCTAGGTTTGGCCATTCAGTTTCATAGTAGAAATGATCTGGGTATTCGGTAGTCATTAGAATTTTAGCAATGCGATCTTGCAGTCGTCTTTCACCGTCTTCCAGTGCCAGATATAACACCTCTCCTTTTTCTACTTGAATTTTGCCAAGTGCTATACTACCACAAGCAACAGATAAAGCTATGCCAAGTGCCAGGGCAGATTTCCCCATTTTAGGTTTTCCTGCCAAAATATAAGTACCTTCTGGCAGAATATCTATAACAACTGTAGGGAGTCAAAGTTCGTGAGACTAGAGTCAAAGTTCGTGAGACTGGAAAGTCAAAGTTCGTGAGACTGGCCTACAAGGTGTAATTTTCGTCAAAGTTCGTGAGACTGGCCTACAATCAAT
>Ga0074197_1002710_pt1 | contig 11837 bp, 22 predicted proteins | sample EPASupsiteSAE305_FD_64526 | JGI IMG/M metagenome (GOLD analysis project Ga0074197, IMG submission 64526) | Bioremediated contaminated groundwater microbial communities from EPA Superfund site, New Mexico - SAE3-05 reassembly with SPADES | ecosystem: Environmental > Aquatic > Deep subsurface >...
TTTCCCCGCGCGGCGCATTTTTGCGATTTCATCCGCGGTTTTCATCTCAAGCACCGGCCTGCGTCGGATAATGACCGGCTCGCTTTTCTGATGCCCACCGCGCGATTTCGCTGTCACAGAGCTATTTAACTCCCAGTTTCGCCAGTATCTCGGCGCTGACCTTGTCGGGGGCACCGTCGGCGTTTATCTTCACAAGTTTGCCCGCTTTCTTGTAATACTCGATCAGCGGAGCAGTCTGCTCGCGGTAGACCGCGAGGCGCTTGCGCACCGTCGCCTCGGTGTCGTCTTCGCGCTGGTACAAATCGTTTGAACCGCACTTGTCGCACACGCCCGGCGTTTTGGGCGGGTTGCTGTTGACGTTGTAAACCTGTCCGCATTTGCGGCAGGTGCGGCGGCCCGAAAGGCGCTTTACAACCACTTCCTCGGCCAGGTCAAGAAGGACAACGGCGTCTATCTGCTTGCCCTGGGACTGAAAAAAACCGTCGAGGCCGAGAGCCTGTTCCGCCGTCCTGGGAAACCCGTCGAACAGAAGGCCCGATGTCTCCCCGGCGAGCTTGCCGGTGACTATCTCCAGGACCAGGGAATCCGGCACAAGCTTGCCGGACTTCACCAAATCCTGCACCTTCTGGCCAAGCGGGGTCTTCCCGGCTATTTCAGCGCGAAATATATCGCCGGTGGAAACATGCTTCAGGGCCAGCTTCGAGCACAAAACCGGAGCCGCGGTACCCTTCCCCGCGCCCGGCGCGCCTATTAAAATCAGATTCACTTCTCTATACCTCTTATCATTGTAGAATTTTCGGAGGAAAATGCCAAGAGAAATCAGTTTCCGCCAACATTGAACCAGCGGCCCTTAATGCGATGGCCCTTCATAAGGGGCTCGTAATTCCTCATCACAAGATGGGCTTCCAGCTGGCTGATGGTATCCAGCGCCACACCCACGACAATCAGCAGCGAAGTGCCGCCGAAGTAGAAGGGAACGTTGGTATACTTGCGCATCATGTCCGGCAGGACCGCGATGGCCGCCACGAAAAGGGCGCCGCCAAGGGTAATGCGGTTAAGCACGAACTCGATATATGTCGCCGTAGGCTCGCCCGGACGTATTCCGGGGATGAAACCGCCCCATTTCTTCATGTTCTCCGACAGCTCTTTTGGGTTGAAGCTGACCGAGTTGTAGAAGTAGCAGAAGAAGATGATGAGCGGCACATAGATGCATTCATAAACCAGCGTATTGTGGTTGAAGGCGTCCATTATCCGAGTGGCCCAGGAAGCGTTCGGGTTGAACTGCGCGAGCGTCAGAGGAACGCTCATTATCGAAACCGCGAATATGACCGCGATAACGCCGCTCTGATCAACCTTGATGGGCAGATAGCTCTGCGTGCCGGAATACACCTTATTGCCCACCTGACGCTTGGCGTACTGCACCGGAATGCGACGTTGCGCGGTTTCCACCCAGACGACACAGGCTACGACGGCAAGCACGATCGCCGACACGGCCAGGGCCGTCAGAATGGATATTTCTTCCGCGCTGACAAGAGCTACCAGTTGGCTTATACCTGCGGGTATTCTGTCCGCGATACCCGCGAATATTATCATTGATATACCGTTGCCTATGCCGCGCTCAGTCATCTGCTCGCCAAGCCACATCACGAACATCGTGCCCGTGGTAAGCGTCAGGACCGTGGTGACATAGAACATGAAGGTAGGGTCTATGACAATGGAAGCCCCGCCCGGTATCGGCATCTTGGACATGGCCATGGTCAGGCCGGTGGCCTGAACGCACGCCAGAAGAAGCGCGAAGACGCGGGTGATTTGGTTAATCTTCCTGCGCCCCAGCTCCCCCTCTTTGGACAGTCTGTCCAAAGCGGGGATTACATGAGCCCCGGTGAGGAGGCTCATGATGATGGAGGCGTTTATGTAAGGCATCACGCCCAGCGAAAGCACCGAGAACTTGCCCAGTGCGCCGCCGGAGAAGATGTCCAGGAAGTCCAGGATGCCGTTGCGATTGGCCTCAAACAAGGACCGCAACGCATCGCCGTTGATGCCCGGGATGGGAATGGCCGCGCCCAGCCTGTAGACGGCCAAAGCGCCCAGAACAAACAGGATGCGCTTCTTGAGGTCGGGAATCTTGAATATGTTGCCCAGTGAACTTGTCTGTTCCATTACGCTTTGGCGTCCTCAGTATCAGGCCTTCTTCGACTTTTCCGCGCCAAGGACTATGACCTTGCCGCCGGCTTTCTCTATTTTTTCCTTCGCCGACTTGGAGAAAGCGTGCGCGCTGACCGTAAGCGGGTGCTCCAGCGTGCCTTCGCCGAGAATCTTGACGTTGCACGAGCAGTCAACCAGGCCGAGCTCCTTGAGAGCTTCCGGGGTGACGGCCGCGTTCGCCTTGAATTTCTTGGCCAGCGTGGAGAGGTTGACCCATTCGCTGTAAGTCGCGAACTGCGCGTTGGAGAAGCCGGTTTTGGGAATGCGGCGGAAGAGCGGATTCTGTCCGCCTTCGAAGCCGGGCTTCTTGCAGCCGCCGGAAGTGGCCTTCTGGCCTTTCTGTCCGCGGGTGCAGGTTTCGCCGTGGCCGGAACCGCGTCCCAGACCGAGGCGTTTCTTTTTGTGCTTGGACCCGAATTTCGGGGCCAGCGAGTTAAGAGATATCATTCAGTCCTCCGCTATTTCTCGACTGCGGGCGCGGGAGCGGGAGCAGCAGGGGCTGCGGCCGCCGCGGGAACCGCGGCGCCTTTGCCGCGGACCTTGGCGACAGCTTCCTTGCTCCGGAGCTGTTCAAGCGCCGTTAAGGTGGCGTACACCACGTTGAAAGGATTGGAGCTGCCGAGGCTCTTGGTAAGGACGTCCTTCACTCCGGCCGCCTCCAGCACCGCGCGCACTCCGCCGCCGGCGATAACGCCGGTGCCGGGAGCCGCCGGCTTCATCCAGACCTTGCCGGTCCCGAACTTGCCGATGATCTCGTGCGGTATGGTGTTGTTGACGATAGGGAAGGTGATCATGTCCTTCTTCGCGTGGTTGGTGGCCTTCTGTATGGCCGCCTGCACCTGGTTGGCCTTGCCGCTGGCAACGCCGACCTTGCCGTTGCCGTCGCCCACTACGATGAGGGCGCGGAAAGAGAAGCGTTTGCCGCCCTTGACGACCTTGCACGTGCGGGAGAGATCCACCATCGTGGTTTTTTCGTTGGGGTTCTCGGGCTCGGGCCGGTTGTGGGAGCGGCTCCTCTTTATTTTAAGCTCGTTTGTGTTAAGCGCTTTTTCTGACATCGTTAAAGCTCCTTTGTGGGGCTAGAATTTAAGCCCCGCCTCGCGCGCCGCGTCGGCAACGGCTTTCACCCTGCCGTGATATACGCGACCCCCGCGGTCGAAGCAGACCTCTTTCACGCCGGCCGTGATCGCCTTCTTGGCGATGAGCGCGCCCAGCGCCTTGGCGGCTTCCACGCTCTTGCCGGAAGCCTTGAACTGTCCTTCAAGCTCCTTGGCTAGAGTGGTGGCCGAGGCCAGCGTCTTGCCCGTCTTATCGTCGATAATCTGGGCGTAAAGGTATTTCAGGCTCCGGCGGACTGCAAGCCGGGGGCGGTTGATACCGGTAATAAACAGTTTGCGGCGCACGCGGGTCTTGCGCAAAGCAAGTTTTTCATGTGTTGTTTTCATTTATTCAAACCCTCGCTTATTTCTTCGCGCCGCCAGCGCCAGCAGCCGTCTTGCCGGCCTTGCGGACGATGTGCTCGCCCTGATACTTGATGCCGCTGCCCTTGTAGGGCTCGGGCGGTTTAAGCCGCTTGATGCGGGCGGCAGTTTCGCCCACCAGAACCTTGTCCGCGCCCTTGAGGGTGAGGATGGTCTGCTTGGGGTCGATGTCAATCTTTACGCCGGGCGGGATATCGAAAAGCACGGGATGGGAGAACCCAAGTTCCATGTTCAGTTTCGCGCCCTGCAGGGCCGCGCGGTATCCGAGGCCGCTGATTTCCAGCGTCTTGGAAAAGCCGCTTACCACGCCCTGCACGAGATTGGATATCCTGGCGCGAGCGGTGCCGTGCAGCATGTTGCTCTGCCTGGCCTCGCCGCCGGATATTGTGAGGTTAACCTTTCCGTCCTTAACCTCGGCATTGATATGCTCGGGCAGTGTGTAGGAGAGCTTGCCCATCGGCCCGTCGACGTTGACGACGCGGCCCTGAACGCTCACTTTCACCTTGTCCGGTACTGCTATCGGTTTCTTGCCTATTCTGCTCATCGGTTAAAATCCCGGGAATCCGCTGAATCTACCAGACCTGGCAGATAATCTCGCCGCCCACTTTTTTCTTGCGGGCGTCCTCGTCGGTCATAAGGCCGAGCGGGGTGGAGAGTATCGAAATACCGAAGGGACCGCGAACCTTGGGGATATCGCGGTAGGAGCGGTACACGCGGCAGCCGGGCTTGGACACCCGCTGTATGCCGTGTATGGCGCTTTCCTTCTCGGTGGTATATTTGAGAAACACTCGCACTATGCCGCGCTTGCTTTCGTTGTGCACGGGCTTGAAGTTGGCTATGTAGCCTTCGTCCTTCAGTATGCGAGCTATTTCCGTTTTGAGCTTGGAGAACGGAACATCAACCCGCTCCTTGCCCTTCATGCAGCCGTTTCGGATTCTTGTCAACATGTCCGCTATCGGATCCATCGCTTATCTCCTCAGTCCTTACCAGCTTGACTTCTTCACGCCCGGGATGAGACCTTTGTGGGCCATCTCTTTCAGGCATATTCGGCAGAGGCCGAAGTCGCGGTAGTAGCCCCGCGGGCGACCGCAGATTTGGCAGCGATTGCGGTATCTCACTGCGAATTTCTGCGGCTTTCTTAACTTAGCTGTCCACGCTTGTGTGGCCATATTTTCTCCCTGGCTAGTTCCTCTTTTCCGTCTTGCGGAAGGGCATCCCGAGAAGGCCGAGGAGGAGCTTTCCCCCCTCATCCTTGCCGGCGGTGGTCACGAACGTTATGTTCATGCCGCGAGCGGTGGGTGACTTCTCCATGTTGATCTCGGGGAATATATGGTGCTCCTTGAGACCGATGTTGAAGTTGCCCCTCCCGTCAAAACACTTCGCGTCGAAGCCCTGGAAGTCGCGGATCCTGGGGCAGGCTATGGAGATGAAGCGGTCCATAAACTCGTACATGATATTGCCGCGCAGCGTGACGCGCGCGCCAATGGGCATGCCTTCGCGCAGTTTGAAGTTCGATATGGACTTCTTCGCGCGGCGGATCTGCGGAGCCTGGCCGGTTATCTGGGCAAGGTCTTCCTTGGCGAGATCAAGCGCCTGCACGTTGTCCTTCGCTTCGCTGACGCCCATGTTGATGACGATTTTGGTCAGCCGGGGAACGGCCATGGGCGACTTCGCGTTAAGCTCCTTCAGCAGCTGCGGCAGCACCGCTTTCGCGTAGGCTGTCTTGAGCCGGGGAGCGTAATCCTTGGGCAGCGCCTCTTTCGGGGCGGCCTGGTGTTTTTCCTTGGGCGCCGTCTCCTTCGAGGCGGCTTTCCTTTCTTTCGGCGCAGCTTCTTTCGGAGCGGCCTTCTGATTCTCTTTTGCCATCTTTATATTTCCGTCCTAGCGAAAATTCGCGTGCCTAGGCGATGGTCTCGCCGCATTTGCGGCAGACGCGGATGCGCTCGCCTGTCTTGAGTGCGCCCGCTTTCGGGCGGGTAACCTTGCCGCACTTGGGGCACACCAGCGCCACCTTGGAAAGAGGGAGGGGGGCCTCCTTCTTCTGTATGCCGCCGGGCTTCTGCTGGGCCGGGCGGGCATGCTTGGAGACCAGGTTAACGCCGGTCACCAGCACTTTGAGGGCCTCGGGCATGACCTTGTGGACTTCGCCCTTCTTGCCCTTGTCCTTGCCGGCGAGTACGATCACCGTGTCTTTTTTCTTTATCATCAGCATAAAAGCCCTCTTATACCACTTCCGGCGCGAGTGAAATTATCTTGAGGAAGTTCTTTTCGCGCAGTTCGCGCGCCACGGGGCCGAACACGCGGGTGCCTTTCGGCTCGTTGTTGGCGTCGATGACGCAGACAGCGTTGTCGCCGAAGCGGATGTAAGAGCCGTCCTTGCGGCGGGCTTCCTTGGTCACGCGCACCACGACGGCGCGCACGACTTCGCCTTTCTTGATTGCCGCCTTTGGAATGGCGTCCTTGACCGCGCACATCACCACGTCGCCGAGATAGGCGTACCGGCGGTGACTGTCTCCGCGGACCTTGAAGCACATAAGCTTCCTGGCCCCGGAATTGTCGGCCACGTTGAGCATGGTCCTGAGCTGTATCATATTTCCATCTTCTCCGTAAAATCCAGTAAGCGCGGGGCCTACCGGGCCTTTTCCACGATGCGGTTGACCCGCCACCTTTTCAGGCGGGAGAGGGGCCGCGTGCTCACTATCTCGACGAGATCGCCCTTGTGGGACTCGTTGGCTTCGTCGTGCGCGTAGAACTTGGTGGCCTTGCGCATGACCTTGCCGTAGAACTGGTGCTTGACCACGCGGTCAACGGTCACCACTCTCGTCTTGTCCATCTTCTCGGAAACCACTATGCCCTGAAAGCTCTTTCTCACCGGGCGGGAAATCTTTTCGTTTTCCATTTATAATCCTCGCTTAGGCCTTTTTGGCTGCCGGAGCGGCGGCTTTAGCCCTGATGAAAGTCTCCAGCGTCGCTATCCGGCGGCGGAGACTGCGTATCTCCAGCGGATTGGCCACGGGAGTGGTGTTGTGCTTGAACATCAGGCCGAACTGCTTTTCCTTGGCCTGGCGGAGCTCGGTGTTAAGCTCGGCAACCGTGAGGTTCTTCAAGTTCTCTTTTTCCCTTTGTTTCATCTGTATCTCCCGTGTCAGTGCCTGACCACGAAGTTGGTACGAATGGGGAGCTTGGAGGCCGCGAGACGCATGGCTTCCTTGGCTTCTTCAATAGGAAGGCCTTCCAGCTCGAACAGAACTCTGCCCGGCTTAACGACTGACACCCAATGATCGGGTGCGCCCTTTCCTTTTCCCATGCGGGTTTCCGCCGGATGCTTGGTGACGGCCTTGTCCGGGAAAATCCGTATCCACAGCTTGCCTCTTTTCTTGAGGAAGCGCGCGATGGTCACGCGAGCGGCTTCAATCTGGCGGGCGGTGATCCACTTGGGCTCAAGCGCCTTAAGACCGAATTCGCCGAACGAGACACTCGTGCCGCGCTTGGCGACGCCCTTTATGCGGGGCGCGCTGTGGGTCTTTCTGTACTTTACTCTTTTTGGCATCAGCATGTAAGTATATGCTCCTTAGCGCGGGCCCTTAGGCGGCCTTCGCGCTACGCCTCTGCTGTTCCGCCAGTTCCGCTTTTCCAGCTTCAAGCTCAACCGGCTGTTCTTCGGAGTTCTTGCGGATTTCCGCGAGTATCTCTTTGGGAGACTTGGCGAAATGCAGCTTCTTGAAAATCCAGACCTTCACTCCGATTTTACCGCTCAGTGTGCGGGCTTCGGAAAAGCCGTAGTCGATATCGGCGCAGAGCGTATGCAGGGGCACACGGCCCTCGCGCTTCCACTCCTGCCGGGCTATTTCCGCGCCGCCGAGGCGGCCGCCCACCATGATCTTGATGCCCAGCGCCTTGGCTGACATGGCCCTTTCTATGGCGCGCTTCATGGCGCTGCCGTAGTGGGCGCGTTTTTCCAGCTGGAAGGCGATTGACTCGGAAACCAGCTGGGCGTCCAGTTCGGGGGTCTTTATCTCGTGGACGTTGATGGCCGTCTTGTTGCCGGTCATCTTCTCGATATCTTTGCGCAGGGCTTCAATGTCCGCGCCGCGCTTGCCGATGACGAGACCGGGGCGGGCGGTGTGGACGTTGATGCGCAGGTATGATCCGGCGCGCTCGATTCCGACCCAGCTGACCGACGCCAGTTTGAACCGGTGGGAGATCAGCTCGCGGATTTCCACGTCTTCGCGGATGAAGGCGGGCATGTTCTTGGGAGCGAACCACTTGCTCTGCCAATCCTGCACATAACCGAGGCGAATGGACTTAGGATGTATTTTATGACCCATATTCTTACTTCCTCTCGTCAGAGACGACGACGGTCAGGTGGCAGGTTTTGCGCCTGTAGGGCATTGCCCGCCCCTGGGGTCCCGGCTGGACACGGCGCAGGTGCTTGAGAGGACCCTGGTCCGCGTAGGCCGTTTTAATCCAAACCGCCTTCGGATCTAATTTCTTGCCTGTCTTTGTGGACAGGTTTGCAGCTGCGGAATGAATGGTCTTCTTGACCATATCGGCAGCGAGTCGGGGAATGACATCCGCGATATTCTCGGCGGCGGCCACGCTTTTCCCGCGTATCTGATCCAGCACCTGGGCGACTTTACGCCGCCCGAAACGCTGAAATTTGGCTTTTGCGACTGCGTCCATATTTCAAAACCTCGCTCGGTAGCCTTAGGTAAGGTCCGTGGCTTCCTTGTTGTGGGAAGCGCCGTGGCCTTTGAAGAGCCGGGTGAAGGAAAACTCGCCCAGCTTGTGGCCGACCATGCGTTCCGTAACATAAATCGGCAGAAACTTGCGTCCATTGTGGACCAGGAAGGTGTGCCCGATGAAATCGGGGGTTATCGTGCACGCCCGCGCCCAGGTCTTGATGGGCTTCTTCTCGCCCGCTGCGTTCAGCTTGCCCACTTTTTCAAGGAGATTGCTGTCTACGAAGGGGCCCTTTTTTGTTGACCTGCTCATTTAATCATGCCTCCGGAATTAAGCGCTCAGCTTGCCCTTGCGGCGGTCGGAAACTATCATCCAGTCCCAGACCTTCGGGGGGCGAGTCTTATAACCCTTGGAAGGCTGATTCCAGGGGGAGCGGGGAACGTTGTGGCCTTTTGACTTGCCGCGTCCGCCGCCGAGCGGGTGGTCGACTGCGTTCATGGCGCCGCCGCGAACCGTCGGCTTGATGCCGCGGTGCCGGTTGCGGCCCGCGTTGCCGATGCTGATGGTGTTGTGCTCCACGTTGCCGACCTGACCGATGGTGGCCGAGCAGCCGATGGGAACGAGCCTTATTTCGCCCGAGGGCATCTTGACCTGGGCATAAGGGCCGTCCTTGGCCATAAGCTGGGCCTGGGTGCCGGCGGAGCGTGCCATCTGCGCGCCTTTGCCAGGGTTAAGCTCGATGGCGTGGATAAAGGTACCTTCCGGGATGTTCTTTATCGGGAGGCAGTTGCCGGCCTTGATTTCGGCCTGGGGTCCGCTCATCAGCGTGTCGCCCACGTTGATGCCCACGGTGTGGAGGATGTACCTCTTCTCGCCGTCGGCATACTGGAGCAGGCAGATACGGGCGCTGCGGTTCGGATCGTACTCGACGGAAACGACTTTCGCCGGCACGCCGAACTTCTCGCGCTTGAAATCAATCTTGCGGTAGGCCCGCTTGTGGCCGCCGCCGATGTGACGCACCATCACCATGCCGGTGTTGTTGCGCCCGCCGGTCTTGCGAAGGCCCTTGGTGAGACTCTTCTCGGGGGTTGTCTTCGTAAGGTCGGAGTAGTCCGCCGACGACATGAAGCGCCGCGACGGGGTATAGGGTCTGTATGTCTTTATTGGCATCTGCTTTATCCTCCGACGTTAGGCGGCTTCCGTGGTGTCGATCTTGAAGCCTTCATGCAGGGTGACCGTGGCCTTCTTCCAGTCGGAGCGGACGCCTTCGAAGCGCCCCATGCGGCGGGTTTTGCCCGGCATGACCGAGGTGCAGACCTTTTTAACCTTCACCTTGAAAAGCTTCTCCACAGCGTTGCGGATATCAGTCTTGGTGGAGTTCTTCTCCACCACAAAGCTGTAGCGGTTCTGTGAGTCTTTCTGCAGGAGGCTCTTTTCCGTCAGGATAGGCCTCTTGAGGACGTTGTAAATACTGTTCATTTTGCAACCTTCCCCTGCTTGAGGATTGCGGCCAGCTTTTCGGTCGCGTCCTTGGTGATTATCACGCGGCTTGCGTTGAGGACGGTATAGGCGTTAAGATCACCCGCGAGGCAGAGGTGCAGCCCCTGGATGTTCTTGCCCGCCGTCTTCATCGCCTTGTCAACCGCAGAATTGACCAGGAGCGGCCTTCTCCCGCCCTTGAGCGTCTCGATGACGGCGCTCATGATGGCGGTCTTAGGCTTGTCGACGCCGAAGGTGTCGACGACCACGATATTGCCCTCCGAGTACTTGGCGGAAAGGGCCTGCGCGAGGGCGAGCCTTTTCTTTGCCTCGGTCATCTCCTGACGATAGGAGTGGGGCTTGGGGCCGAACGTTATGCCGCCGTGTCTCCATATGGGAGAACGGTTGCTGCCCTGGCGGGCGCGGCCCGTATGTTTCTGTTTCCACGGCTTCTTGCCGCCGCCGGAAACTTCGCCGCGGGTCTTGGTGCTATGAGTGCCGCTGCGCTGGTTGGCCAGATAGGCCGTCACGACTTCGTGGAGGAAATGCGGTTCCGGCTTTTGGCCGAACAGCGCTTCCGGAAGCTCGCAACTGCCCACTTTTTTACCTTCTCTGTTAAGGACTTCTATCTGCATTTTGCTGTCTCCGGAAAGTTATTTCTTCGCCGCAGGTTTTGCCGCGGGCTTCGCGCCCTTGGCCTTCTTGTCGGCTTTTGGCGCCACGAACACGTGTTTCTTTTTCGTCCGGGTGGTTTCCTTTATGGTAACCAGCCCGCCGTTTGTGCCGGGGACCGAGCCGTTGACGTAAATCAGGTTGTCGGCGGCGTCCACCTTGAGAACCTCGAGCTTGACGATGGTGACGGTCTCGGTGCCCATGTGGCCGGCCATGCGCTGGCCGGGGATGACGCGGCCGAGCGAGCGGCGCGACGCCAGCGAACCGGGCGAGCGCTCCTTGTCGGATGCGCCGTGGGAGCCGGGAAGACCGCGGAAGTTATGGCGCTTCATGCCGCCGGCGAAGCCGTGGCCCTTGTTGACGCCCTGGACGTCCACGTAATCGCCCACCGCGAAGCGGCTGGCGACGCTGACGCTCTGGCCCACTTCGTAGCCCTTGTTGTCGTCGAGACGGACTTCGCGCAGGTACTTTACCGGAGCGAGGCCTTTCTTTTCGAACTGGCCCGAAAGCGGCTTGGAAATCTTGCCTTTCTTGGTGTCGCCGAACCCGAGGCAGACGGCGGAATAGCCGTCCTTCTGGGGGGTGCGGACACCGGCAATGACGCAGGGCCCCGCCTTGATGACGGAGACTGCGCGCAGGCAACCCTGCTCATCGAAAAGCTGGGTCATGCCGAGCTTCTCTCCGAGGATTGTCCTGAGCCCTACGGGAGCTTCCTTCTTCTCAGCTGCCTGGGCGGGTGCCGTGTTAACGGCTGTGTTGGCGTTGTTGTTATCTGTCATGACAGCCCCTACATCTTTATCTCGACATCCACCCCTGCGGGCAAATCGAGTTTCATGAGCTCGTCCACCGTCTTCGGGGTCGGGCTCTTAAGGTCCACGAGGCGCTTGTGTATGCGCATCTCGAACTGCTCGCGCGACTTCTTGTCTGTGTGCGGCGAGCGCAAAACAGTGTACTTCTTGATCCTGGTCGGCAGGAGAACCGGGCCGGCGATCATGGCGCCTGTGCGCCGCGCGGCTTCGACTATCCTGAGTACCGACTGGTCAAGAACACGATGGTCATAGGAGCGGAGCTTTATGCGGATCCGGTCCTTGCCTTCAAGCTTAACCAGCTTGTTTTCTGCAGCCTTTGTTTCCTCAGCCATCTCATTCCTCTCTTACGGACTTAAAATTATAGCAAATTTACGCGATAATCTCAGTAACCACGCCGGCGCCGACCGTGCGGCCACCTTCGCGTATCGCGAATCTCAGCCCAACATCCATGGCCACGGGCGTTATCAGCTCTACGCCAATATCCGTGTGGTCGCCGGGCATGATCATC
>Ga0074197_1002711_pt1 | contig 11827 bp, 7 predicted proteins | sample EPASupsiteSAE305_FD_64526 | JGI IMG/M metagenome (GOLD analysis project Ga0074197, IMG submission 64526) | Bioremediated contaminated groundwater microbial communities from EPA Superfund site, New Mexico - SAE3-05 reassembly with SPADES | ecosystem: Environmental > Aquatic > Deep subsurface >...
CAAACACACCAAATGTGGTGAAGTTGCGAACCTTAGCAGTATGCTTAGAGTTTAATGGGTATCTCTCCTCAATTTTATCCCAAGGATCGTTCTTAAGTTGCTTCATGCCAAGAGACATTTTGCGCTCATCGCGATCAAGAGTAAGAATCTGAGCCTCAACTACATCTCCTACCTTAAGGAATTCCTGAGCACTACGTAGGTGTTGGCTCCACGACATTTCTGAAACGTGAATTAAACCTTCAACACCAGTTGCAATCTCTACAAATGCGCCATAGTCTGCAATAACAACTACTTTACCTTTAACTACATCACCAACTTTAAGGTTAGAATCTAGAGAATCCCAAGGATGAGAAGTTAATTGTTTTAAACCTAGAGCGATACGCTTTTTAGAATCATCGAAATCAAGGATAACAACGTTCAACTTCTGATCGAGTTGAACAACTTCCTCTGGATGATTTACGCGACCCCAAGATAGATCTGTAATGTGGATAAGACCATCTACGCCGCCCAAATCGATGAACACACCGTAGCTGGTGATATTTTTAACAGTTCCTTCAAGAACCTGTCCTTTTTCAAGTTTAGCAATGATATCTTTCTTTTGTTGCTCAAGTTCAGCCTCAATAAGAGCTTTGTGAGAAACAACAACGTTTTTGTATTCCTGGTTGATTTTAACAACCTTGAACTCCATTGTTTTACCAACAAAGATATCGTAATCGCGGATTGGCTTAACGTCAATTTGAGAACCTGGTAAGAATGCCTCGATTCCAAATACGTCAACAATCATACCGCCTTTAGTTCTGCATTTGATGAAACCTTTGATGATTTCGTCTTTCTCAAGAGCAGAGTTAACACGATCCCAAGAACGAAGAGCACGTGCTTTCTTGTGCGAAAGAACTAACTGTCCCTTTTTGTCCTCTGGATTCTCAACATAAACTTCAACTTTTTCGCCAATCTTTAATTCTGGATTGTAACGAAATTCGCTGATACTAACAACACCTTCGGATTTGTATCCGATATTGATAAATACTTCACGCTTAGTTAGTGCAATTACTGTACCCTCAACAACCTCATTCTCACCAATGGTGGAAAGAGTTTGATTGTACATGGTTTCTAACTCGTTGCGTTGATCTTTAGAATAGATTGCATCTTCTGCATACGATTCCCAATCGAAATTCTCGATACCTGCATTAGCAGATTTTACATTTTCTGTGGCTTCTTTAGCAGCCATTTCTTCTTGATTAATCATTTAATTACCTCAATGTTAATTAATTAGACATTATTTGTAGAAAAAATCAGAATGCAAAAATACATAACTTTATCATTTCTAGGAAATAATGTGTATTAATTATTCGATTGTTTAATAAAAAAAACTGGATTCTTGCAATATTCAATATTTACAGCTATCACTTAAAGTAGGAAAATATAAATTTATGAATTACTTTTGAATTCAGAATTGAGGATGATTAATATCAACTATTGTAAACATTAACAGGGAGTTTGATGAAAAGAGTACTTGTAACTGGTGGAGCAGGCTTTTTGGGCTCTCATCTTTGCGAAAGGTTACTTTCCGAGGGCAATGAAGTTATTTGCTTGGATAATTTTTTTACTGGCTCTAGGTCCAATGTGGTTCATTTACTGAGTAACCCATACTTTGAGTTGGTTCGCCACGATGTTACAGTTCCATTCTATGCCGAGGTTGATGAAATATACAATTTGGCCTGCCCTGCATCGCCAATTCATTACCAGTACAATCCCATAAAAACTGTAAAAACTTCGGTTATGGGTGCTATCAATATGCTTGGATTGGCCAAACGTGTAAAAGCAAAAGTCTTACAAGCATCAACCAGCGAGGTTTATGGTGATCCGTTGATTCACCCTCAAACAGAATCCTACTGGGGAAACGTTAATCCTATTGGCCCTCGTTCATGCTACGATGAGGGAAAACGCTGTGCCGAAACTCTTTTTGTTAACTACCATGAGCAGAACAAGGTACGAATCAAAATTGCAAGAATATTCAACACCTATGGGCCACGGATGAGTCCCAACGATGGTCGGGTGGTTTCCAATTTTATTGTCCAGGCTCTGAAAAATAAAGACATCACCATTTACGGCGACGGATCGCAGACCCGCTCTTTCCAGTATGTTGATGACCTGGTCGCTGGCATGATAAAGATGATGGAAAACGATAAAGGATTTATCGGTCCGGTTAATCTTGGAAACGAGGGAGAATTTACCATCAAAGAACTGGCTGAAAAGGTAATTGAAATTTGCGCCTCCAAAAGCAAAATAGTTTATAAAAACCTGCCTGAGGACGATCCCCGGCGGAGAAAACCGGATATTGCTCTCGCGAGAAAAATGCTTGGCTGGGAGCCGAAAGTTCTTTTGGAAGACGGTCTTAAAAAGACGGTTGAGTACTTTAAAATCGTAATTTAATTTTCAGGACTTCCTCGTTTGGCGCATTTCTTCGTTGGCGCCTGCGATACTTACTCGCCGTACCTTGAGTACGACTCGTTCCGTTTCTCGGCGCCGCCTTGAACTGCATCCAAACGCGAAAGTCCTGCGCAAAAATGAGGGTTTTGATTTTTTCCACGGCTTACCTGCCGCTTATTGGCGGAGCGGAAATCGCGGTTAAGGAGATTACCGGCAGGATTAAGGATATTGAATTTGATTTGATTACCGCCAGGCTGGACAGGGTTTTGCCCCGACAGGAAAAGATTGGCCGGGTAAATGTTTTTCGAGTTGGCTTTGGAACTAAACTGGATAAGTTTTTGCTTCCTTTTTTCGGGTTCTTTAAAGCTTTAAGCCTTAACCGAAAAAATAATTATTCCGTAGCCTGGTCAATTATGGCCAGCCAGGGAAGCTTAGCAGCTTCTTTTTTTAAAATGTTTTTTTCGGAAAAAAAACTCCTGCTTAACATGCAGGAGGGAGATGAGGAAGAGCATCTTAAGCGCTACGCGCTGGATAATGAGGCCCTGTTCAAAATTTTTGTACAGCCAATCCACAGGCTGGCGATAAAAAAGGCCGACTATATTACCGCCATTAGCGCGAGCTTAAAAAAACGCGCGGTTTCGTCCGGGGCGAGATGCGAGATAGCGATCGTGCCGAACGGGGTAGACATAAATAAATTTTCAATTTTCCTGCCTACCGGACAGGCAGGAAATTTTCAATTTTCAATTAATGAATTAAAAAAAAAGTTGGGAATAGAAAATGACGAAAAAGTGATTATTACCGTTTCCCGATTGGTGAAAAAGAACGGGATTGAGGATTTGATAAGAGCGATGGAGTTACTTCTGAAGGAAAAACCCGAGCCTAAATGTAAATTATTGGTTATCGGCGGTGGAGAATTGGAAGGCCGGCTTAAAGAGCTTTCGGAAGAACTAAACCTGAAAGAAAGAATTTTGTTCCTGGGAAGCGTTCCGCATAATGAAGTGCCGCGATATCTTTGGATAAGCGATGTTTTTATCCGCCCGTCCCTTAGCGAGGGGTTGGGAAATGTTTTTTTAGAAGCCATGGCGGCCGGGATTCCGGTTATCGCCACGCCAGTCGGCGGGATTCCGGATTTTTTGGTTGACGGTGAAACCGGCCTGTTTTGCCGCCCTGGAAATCCGGAGAGCATTAAAGACAGACTGAATCATCTTCTTAACGACGGGGATCTTTTAGAAAGGCTGATACTTAACGGGAAGAAGAAAGTTAAAGAAAAATATAATTGGACATTGATCGCGGAAGAATATTCACAAATTTTTAAGGAAATTTTGGAAAAATGAACGGATATTTATGAGGTTGTATATTGAATTTAAAAAGCGCCCGAAGCTTTTTATCGGACTGGTTTTTCTTTTTCTTTCTTTCGTATTATACGGAAATACTCTGGTTAATGGTTTTGTTTTTGACGACCGGGTGATAATTCGCGACCGCGATGAATTAAAGGACGTTTCCCATATCCCGGCGCTACTTTTTGAACCTTACCATTCCTCCGGTTACAACGCTGACGCTTACCGCCCTTTAACCATGATAAGTTACGCCTTAAATTACGCTTTGCTCGGGTCAGACGCCTGGGGATTCCATCTTGTTAATATATTATTATACGCGCTGGCGGCGTATATGGGGTTTCTTTTTTTCTGGTGGCTTACCGGCAGTTTTAGCCTGTCTTTGACAGCCAGCCTCATATTTTTACTATTGCCGATCCATACTGAAGCGGTGGCCGGATTGGTTGGCCGGGCCGAAATCCTTTCCATGATTTTTTCTTTCTCCGGCCTTTGGGTTTTAATGGAGGGGAGAGAAAAGACTGATCCGTCCGCCCGGTCTACTTTTTCCCGCCAGTTTAAATCAGGACTACTTTTTCTTCTCGCCCTGCTTTCAAAAGAAAGCGCCATGGGAATGCTTCCTTTATACCTATTGGTTATTGAGGTTGATTATGTTAAAAAAGGTGGATTTTTAAAAAAGCAGGCCGCCATTATTAAAAAATATTGGGCTGACTTTGCTTATCTTTTCGGGGCGTTTTTCCTTTACCTGCTTTTACGCGTTTCAACGCTGGAAAGCCTCGCCGCTACCAGGGCGACGATTGTTGAAAACCCCTTAAAATTCACCGGTTCGTTTGAGCGGATTGCAACGGCAATTAAAATTCTAGGGATGTATATTGTAAGGATTATTTATCCGGCCGCCAGCCTCTCGTCTGATTATTCATATAACCAGATTCCTGTTGACGCTGGGATGCTTGATCCGGCTTTCGCGCTGGGCGCGGTAACACTGGCTTTAGCCTTTTTTTTCATGGCCGCTGTTTTTTTAAAGAATCCTGGAGGCCGTTTCCGGATCGCGGCGTACGCGGCCGGCATCTTTATGTTTTTCTATCTTCCGGTGAGTAATATATTTTTTCCGATTGGAACGATTATGGCCGAGAGGCTTATGTTTATTCCGTCGCTCGGAATTAGTCTTTTGGCGGCTTTGCTGGTACGATATTTTTTAAAGAGATTTCCGTCCGGGGTTGCGTCTTACGCCCTGTATTTTATTTTATCAGCCTCCGCGGTTTTTTACGGCGGAGCGGCAACAGTAAGGAATTTTGACTGGAAAAGCGAGAAGACTTTGTTCTTGAGCGCGGCCGAAGCGTCGCCTCAAAGCGTTTTGTCGCGAAGCAATAACGGCGCCATGTATTTAATTGATAATGACCTGGACTCGGCTGAAAAGGAAATTAAAGCCGCGCAAGAGATCTATAATAATTACGATCATAATTTAAACAATCTTGGCCTGCTTTATTTAAGAAGAAACCAGCTGGAAGAAGCCAGACGGCAATTTACCGATACGATTATCAGGCATCCGGATAACAGCGAGTCCGCTGATAACCTCGCGTTGGTTTTTTATCTGCTGGGAAAATACGAGAGCGCGAAAAAAATTTGGACCATAGTTTATGGCCAGGAGATGGCGTCGTTAAAATTGGCCGTCGGCCTTAAGGATGATATAATAAGCCTTATCAAACAGGGCAGGATCAAAGAAGCCGGGGAATTGGCGGCCCGGGCCGGAACCCTGATAGAAAATAGAAAACATTTCGCGCCGATAAAAGAAATAATGACTTCGGATTAATCGTCCGCGCAACCAGCCTATGATAAAAAAAATTCTAAACGGAGAAATTAATAGCATAACCATGGCGGCCGCCCTGGTGGCTTTTTTTTCGCTTCTTAGCCGGCTCCTGGGAATTTTCAGGGACAGGATTCTCGCGGGAGAATTCGGCGCTGGCGACACTTTGGATATTTATTACGCCGCTTTCCGGGTTCCGGATTTAATTTTTAACCTACTGGTTCTAGGGGCGCTATCGGCCGGGTTTATTCCGATTTTTACTTCTTTGCTTAGCCGCGGAAAAAATAAAAATAACGAAAGCGCCGCGAAAAGCGGAAATAGCGAGGCCTGGCTTCTTGCCTCAAACATCCTGAATTTATTGGCGATTAGTTTGATTGTATTGTCAGCCATCGGAATAATTATCGCCCCGTTTTTAATGCGGGTTATTACGCCGGGTTTTAGCGGAGAAAAATTAGAGTTAACTTCAAGTTTGACCCGGATCATGTTTTTGTCCCCGATATTTTTAGGGGTCTCTTCGGTGCTCGGCGGCATCCTCCAGTCATTCAAGCGCTTTTTTATCTATTCATTGGCGCCGGTATTCTATAACGTCGGGATAATCTTGGGAGCTTTATTTTTAACGCCTTTTTTCGGCGTCCATGGACTGGCCTGGGGCGTGGTGCTTGGAGCAATGCTTCATATGCTCGTCCAATGGCCTTCGGTCCGGAGCCTCGGTTTCCGCTACCAATGGACGCTTGACTTTAAAGAAAAAAATTTGCGGAAAATAACGCGGATGATGGGGCCGCGAACCATGTCGCTTGCCATAACGCAGATTAATTTGGTAGTTTTAACCGTAATCGCCTCAACCTTAAAAAGCGGTTCGCTCACCGTGTTCAACCTGGCCAACAACCTACAGTCGTTTCCGGTCGGAATTTTCGGAATTTCTTTCGCGGTCGCCGCTTTTCCGACCTTGGCGAAGGAGGCTTTTCGCCGCGAAAAACTTGTAGAGATCTTTTCCTCAACCGTCAGGCAAATACTTTTTTTTATTATTCCGTCAACGGTTCTGCTTCTCACCTTGCGGGCGCAGATCGTCCGGGTGATTCTCGGCTCCGGCCATTTTGACTGGGAAGATACGATTATGACCATTGATACTTTGGCTTTTTTTACTATCGGCCTTTTAGCGCAGGCGCTCATGCCGCTTCTGGTCCGGGTTTTTTACGCCCGGCACGACAGCCGGACGCCTTTTTACATCGGTTTGTTTTCCGTCGCCGTGAATATCGGACTCTGCTTTTGGCTTCCTGAAATTATGTCGTGCAAAGTAATATTCAGCCCTTTTGGAGGGGTTAGCGCCTGTCTGCCTCTCGGAGTCGCCGGACTGGCTTTAGCTTTTTCCATTTCCAGCGCGATTAATCTTATCCTGCTTTGGATTTATCTCAGGCTGGAGGTCGGCCGGCTTGATGAGAAAAGGATTCTGGTTTCCGCGGTAAAGATTGTTATCGCTTCGGCGGCTTGCGGCCTTTCGGTTCAAGGGTTAAAACTCGTGGTTTGGCCGTTCATAGACATGAGTACTTTTCTCGGAGTGGCGTTCCAGGGGCTGATCTCGGGACTCGGCGGCATCGCGGTTTTTCTTCTATTCTGCCGCCTTTTGCAAAGCGAAGAATTTTTCGCTTTTTGGAATTCTTTTAAGCGCCGCCTGCCCTGGAATAAGCTGGAAACCGAAGACAAGGGCGAAGCAAGAGGAATATAGAAAAAATTTTCAATTTTCATTTTTTAATTTTTAAATTTTACGGCGAAGCAATAAAATTTATTTGTGATTTTAATTATCGCGAGAGGAGATAATTAATAAGACACGTTGGCCTGATCAAAAGCATCGGTAATCGCTTCTGTCCATTCTTCGTTTTCAATCGGATTAGTTACGGTATAGCGGAGGTAGGGTTCAAAAGGGATGCCGACGATTCCGGTTTTCTCAATCATCAGCTTATTAAATTCCGCGGCGGATTTGACCGCCTTTCCAAAGGCGATTTTCGGGGTAAGCCAAATCGTGAAAAACGTCGCTTTGGGAATTACGGCCGGCCGCATGCCGCGTTCGGTTAAAAGTTTTATCAGTAGTTTAAGCCGCCGGGCGTACATGTCCCGGTTTTTTATTATTCCTTCCATGTCTTCTTCTAGCGACGCTAAAACTCCGGCCGCGGCCGGGGCGAAAAAACCCGAATCAGTATTGCCTTTAATAGTCCGGATATCGGCCATGAAATCGCGGGAGCCGGCAATAGCGCCAATCCGCCAGCCCGTGCCGTTGGCAATGACTTTTGATGAAGAATAGGCTTCAGCCCAGGATAATTCCGGGAATTCTATCGCTGTTTCCGCTAGCATGGAAGCGGTGTCCGTAAAAGTTAAAATCGCGTAAGCCGCGTCGTTGAATAAGCGAATACCGTGTTCAGAACAAAACGCGCAAAGTTCGCGCCAGAATTTTTTATCCGCTATCTGGCCGGACGGGTTATGCGGATAATTGGCCGTAATCAGACTGGTGCCGGGCAATATGTCCTTTAAGGAAAAAATAAAATCATTTTTTGGATTGGTTTTTAAAGCGTAGTTATCGGCTCCGAGATAATCGCACCAGACCGCCGGAGTAGGATAGCCGGGTTCGGTCATGGTCGCGACTTTTAGCTTCGGGTTATGAGCCTGGTTTTTATTGTTTTCGCGGATCAGTCCCGAAGCCATTGGAATCAGGCCGAGCATGGATTTTGTTCCCGGGGTAGGGAGGAAATCTATCGCGCCTTCATCCCCGGCGGCTAATATTTTTTTGGCGGTCTCTTTTTTAAAGTGGGCGCTAATAAATCTTTTGGCAAAATCTTTTACTCCGGGCGAGCCGTTATCCTGGTATTCGTGCATTGATTCAGCTTCGCTCATCACAGCCTCAGCCGCTTTTTTTCTCGCGCTTAAAAGGGCGGCTCCGGCCGGCTGGCCAAAAGAAAGCGGCCAGAGCTTTATGCCTTTTTTAAGCGCTTCGTCCCGTTCGCGTTTTACTTTCTGAAAAATATTTTCGCCGCCCTGAGGCAGCCATGAGTTAAGGTTTGGCATAATATTATCTATTAGTATTTTATTGCCAGTTCATGTCCGCTCATATCCATCTCCGTCTTCATAAGGTCGCCGATGGTTTCGGCGCGGCTAATCCTTAAAACAGAATTATCAGGGCGCAAAAGCAGTTCCTGCGAAGCGGTCCAGCCGTTATAGTTCATTTTCATGGCCAGCCCGTGGGCGCCGGTATCATGGACGACAATGATGTCGCCTTCGGAAATTTTAGGCAGTTCGCGGCCGGAAACCATGTGCCGGTTTTCGCAAAGCGGTCCGACCAGGGAAACCGCTTCGCTTCCATCGGCTGTAAATTTCTCCCTGCCATCCGGCGTTAAAATACTGACTTCATGAAAGGCCGGGTAAATAACCATCCGGGCGATATCCGCCCAGTCGCAAAAGTCAACGCCGGAAAAATTTTTGTATTTATTCATTTTGTTGACTACCCGACCGACAAGCATGCCGAAAGGACCAACAATCCAGCGCCCGAATTCCGCGTAAAGCAGGGGGGCGTAGCCATGTTTAATTTTAAAATCAGAAAACGCTTTATTGGTCATTTGGGCGACAAGAGGAACGTTCAATGGTTCCTCACCGTAGCGATATTCAATGCCGATGCCGCCGCCGATATTGACGAATTCAAATTTTATATCCAGCGCGGCCTGGATTTCTTCCACTATCTCTAACTGCATTTTTGCAATGCCGCCCAAAGCATGGGTATCCAGGCAATTAGTGGCAAACATTGTGTGCAGTCCGAAAATTTTTACTCCTTTTTCTTTGGTTTTACGGTAAGCCTCAACAATCTGGTCATGGCGCACTCCGTATTTTTGGTCAACCGGATTGCCCACTACTTCATTAGATCCTTCGCTTTTTCGCGGACCGGGATTATAGCGGAAGCAGATCCGTTCGGGCATGTAAGGCAGTTTATCAATATAGCTTATGTCATCCAAATTTAAAATACAGCCGGTATCCATGATGGCCTCGTAAAATTCCGGATTGGTATTATTGCCGGTGCACATGATTTTTTCAGGAGGAAAACCGAGCATAGTCGCCCGGACGATTTCGGTCGGGGAAGAGCAGTCCAGCCCGAAGCCTTCGTCTTTAACAATTTTTAAAAGGGCGTTATTGGGGTTGGCTTTGACCGCGAAAAATTCCATTCCCGGGTGTTCGGTAAAGAAAAGTTTTTTCATGAGCCTTAAGCGCTCGCGGATGCCTTTTTCGTCGTAAAGATGAAAGCCCGGGGAAAGGGCGGCATCCAGGCCGGTTGAATCTTTACCGTAAAGCTTAGGCCGGAAGTCTTTTAGTATTTTTGGCAGAAGCGGAAAGGCTCGGTTTTTAAAGTCAGATGATATGGGCATACATAATTAATTCAATTACGAATTATTAATGATTTATGATGTTAATTCACGAAGTAAATAAATGCTTTAGCGCTTAATTTATAATTCGTAATTGATAATTGATATAAATATACCTTCAATCAGCAATAAAATCAACCTTTTTTGCTTGCTTATTTATGAGTTATATGGTAGTTATAAAATATAATAACTTGTTTCATAATTTTTCGCCCGCGTCTCGCGGAGCGATCCAATAATATGACAGGTTCAGAAAATTCAGAGTCATTAAAAGAGAAATTTTCCGGCGCCATGACCGCGATAGTAACGCCTTTTAAAAACGGCGCGGTGGACGAGGAAAAATTCCGGGAGCTTATTGATTTTCAGATTGCCGAAGGGATAAAAGCCATTATTCCTTGCGGCACTACCGGCGAATCGGCTACGCTTTCGCACGAAGAGCATGACCGGGTGATTGAAGTCGCCATTGATCAAGCTAAGGGGCGGGTTTTAGTAATCGCCGGTTCGGGCTCCAATAATACGATTGAGGCAATCCGGCTTACTGGCAAAGCTAAAAAAGAAGGAGCTGACGCGGCGCTTATTATTACTCCGTATTACAACAAACCGACCCAGCAAGGGCTTTATGAACATTTTAAAAAAATCGCTGAAACCGTTGACATCCCGATAATCCTTTATAATGTTCCCGGACGGACCGGAGTGTGCGTAGATCCGGCGACAGTCGCCCGGCTTTCCGCCATTCCAAATATCATCGGGATTAAAGAAGCCTCGGGCAGTATGAAGCAGGCGACTGACATCATCTCTTCCTGCCCCAAAGATTTTATTTTATTGTCCGGCGAAGATTCCCTTACTTATCCTCTGCTCTGCGTCGGCGGACGGGGTGTTATTTCCGTAGTTTCTAATGTCGCGCCGCGCGATATGTCAGCGCTTTGCGATGAATTTTTCGCCGGCCGCGCGGAAGAAGCCGTAAAACTTTATTACAAATTATTGCCTCTTTGCCATGCCATGTTTTATGAAACTAACCCCGGCCCGGTAAAAGCCGCGCTTAATATGATGGGCAAACTGGATTCCGGCGAAATGCGCCTGCCGCTTGTTCCCGTGTCCGACGCGAACCGGGAAAAGCTGAAAAAGGTAATGAAAGAGTATGGGTTGATCTAACTTATATATATGTCAAATAATAATAAAATTGTCCGCGTCGCTGTGGCCGGAATCGGAGGAAGGATGGGATCGCGGATCGCCCAGCTTTTAGGCGAAACTGAAGGCATGGAGCTCACCGCCGGATTTGAATCGCCGGAGAGCGCCAGAATAAAAAAAGATTTAGCGGAAATTATCGGCGGCGCGTTGACCGGCAGGCTGACGGCCGGAGATATTAAAGAAGTGATCGCGGATTGCGATGTGATTATTGATTTTACCAATGCCGAGAGCTCGCTAAAGCATCTTAAAGCGGCGGCGAAAAATGGCAAAGCCCTTGTAATCGGTTCTACCGGTTTTTCCGCCGGCCAGACCGAAGAAGCGCGCGAATTAACGAAAAACATTCCCGTAGTGCTCGCTCCGAACATGAGCCTTGGAGTAAACGTATTATTCAAGCTGGCGGCCGAGGCGGCGAAACTTTTGGGCGATGATTATGACGTGGAAATAGTGGAAGCCCATCACCGCTTTAAAAAAGACGCTCCGTCAGGCACGGCCATGAAGCTGGCCGAGGTTCTTGCCGGAGCTTTGGGGCGTGACCTGGAAAAAGTTGGCAAATATGCCCGCCATGGACTGATTGGCGAGCGGACGAAAAATGAAATCGGCATTCAGACTATCCGAGCAGGGGACATTGTCGGCGCTCATACGATACTTTTCGGCGGGGGCGCGGGGCGGGGTTCACAGTT
>Ga0074197_1002712_pt1 | contig 11823 bp, 7 predicted proteins | sample EPASupsiteSAE305_FD_64526 | JGI IMG/M metagenome (GOLD analysis project Ga0074197, IMG submission 64526) | Bioremediated contaminated groundwater microbial communities from EPA Superfund site, New Mexico - SAE3-05 reassembly with SPADES | ecosystem: Environmental > Aquatic > Deep subsurface >...
TTGCTACAAACGGACGCTATTTCTTTGAACACGGAGATGGCTGGGGCGGAACAAATATCAGCGACCCGATTGAAGCTATCAAGGATATCGATATGAGCATCGCAAAACCCGGGATGAAGATATTGGTCGCCGAGACTACCTGGCGTAAGATCGCTTTGTTCGAAGTCGAGGAAGACGGAACAGTCAAACCAGCCGTGATCTCTCCTGAACTTGAAGAATTCAGGAAGATGGCTGCCGGATGCTGCGAAGACAGCAGGGTCTCCGCCATGTATTACGCTGGTGTCGGAGGAAGTGCAAGAGCCGGGGTAACAGTTGATCCGATCCAGATCACAAATGCTGTCCACAGAGGCGATGCAAACCTGACTATAGCAGGTGCTCCGACTTACCTTATGCCGGGGGGAGGTATCACCTTCCTCGCCGACGTAGAAAAAATGATCGAGCATCCGTTCAACTATACGGCCTCCCCTGCAGTCCTTGCTCCTATCGAATATACAATGACCGTGAAAACATACGAAGATATCAAAGGTCACGTACACGCCATGAGAACAAAGGAAGATGTCCTGGCAGAAGGAAGATACGAGTTTACTGAGCTGAAAGACTGAAGAAAACACCGACTCAATTTATGCATTCAATATATATACAAGAAGGCTGATATTTTGAATAATTCAAAGAAATATCATGTTATAGGAGAGGGCATAGTCCTTGTGGACTATGGCCCGCTAACGATGACGCTGGAGGCCAGAAAAAACGGTACTCCCTTTACAGAAGCCGCTATAGGGGGCGCCGATAAAGCGATAGCTGTATTTAATGACCTTGCTGTGTACCTTGAAATTATCAGAAAACCTGTCAGTGAAATAGGAGATATCCCTGTTCATGCACCAGAAGCTGTTAAAAGAATGGTCAACTCAGTAAGGATGCTAAACGAACCTGAATTCACACCCCTTGCAGCTGTTGCAGGAACAGTCTCTGACCTTGCTGTAGAAGAAATCAGCAAATATGGATCAGATTTTGCAATGGCAAACAACGGAGGCGATATTGCCTGGAGAGTTCATGAAGCAGGAAGGGAATCGATTAGAGCGGCACTTATTAGCGATATCAAAATTGGAAATAAGACCCACAGTCTTGAGATCAGATCTTTTAAGGAGATCAGGGGCATTGCGACCAGCGGTCTGGGAGGAAGAAGTCTCACTCGGGGCATAGCATCTGCCGTTACTGTCCTCGCTAAAAATTCCTCAATGGCGGATGCAGCTGCAACTTCGATCGCAAACGCATGTATCTGCGATGATCCAGCCATAGTTCAGTGTCCGGCAGAAGAATTGGATTATGGTACAGACATAAAGGGGCTTCTTGTTACAAAATCTGTTGGTAACTTAAAAGAAGAAAGCATATCCGCTTCGATCTTATCAGGGAAAAGCAGAGTGGAAGAACTTATTAAATGTGGAATGATACAAGGCGCAGTAATTTTTGTTTCAGGTGAAATGGCTGTAGTTCGCAGTAACGATTCCAAAAGATGCCTTTTTGAAGTTAAAAAACTTAACCAGAAATAATAATAAGCAGCGGAGGTATGTATATGGAACAGCTTAAGAGCATAGGCACAAAACAGTGTTTTGTGGACGCGGTCGATAAAGTCACAGGAAAGGCAAAATATCTTGATGATATTTCGTTTCCTGGGTTGCTTATTGGAAAGATCCTCAGGTCTCCCCACCCACATGCAAGGATACTTTCAATCGACACGTCCGAGGCGGAAAAATTTCCTGGAGTAAGGGCAGTTATCACAGCCAAGGATTGCCCCAGGAACAAATTCGGAATGGAGATCCCCGATGTTGATATGCTGGCTGTCGATAAAGTCCGTTACGTGGGTGATGAAGTCGCAGCGGTTGCTGCCGATACAGACGAGATAGCAAGGGAAGCGGTCAAACTCATTAAGGTTGAATATGAAGTGCTGCCTGTGATCGATGACCCGGTAAAAGCTATGGAACCCGGTGCTGCTTCTGTCCACGATGACAAGCCGGGAAATATTGCAAGAGAGTATCACATAGAACGTGGAAACGTGGAAGAAGATTTTGCTTTGTGCGATTACATTTTTGAAAAAGAATTCAGTACACATCGTGTCTCAGGTCTTTACCTCGAACCATTCGGAGCTGTTGCACAGTGGGAATCAAACGGCCGTCTTACAGTATGGACAGGGATACAGGCGGCGTTCCAGGCAAGGAATGAAATAGCCAAGGCTCTTGGGATCAAGTCCTCTATGGTGAATGTTAAATGTCCTTTCATAGGAGGAGCATTCGGAGCAAAGATATGGATCCGCAATTTTCACCCGATTGCAGCAGTTCTGGCTAAAAAGGCCGGCCGGCCGGTAAAGGTCCTCTTAACAAGGGAAGAAGAGCAGCTCACAACACGCCCAAGAATAGCACCGAAAATGAAGGTAAAACTTGGAATAATGAAAGACGGCACTTTGGTCTCCAAGCAGATGACCATCATTGCAGACAATGGCCCCTATTCCTGGGCGGCTCCAAAAGTTCTCCTTAACCTGTCAATGCGTACAGACTGTCTTTACAGGTATAAGTCGACCAAATGCGACTCATATCTTGTATACACCAACCTCATCCCGACAAGCGGATTTAGGGGATATGGCAACAGCCAGAGCCATTTTGCAGTTGAATCTTTTATCGATGAATGCTGCCGTGAGATTGGGCTGGATCCTGTGGAAGTACGCCTGAAGAACGCTGTGCAAAAAGGCGACGTTACTCTTCACAAATGGAAGATAAAGAGCTGCGGGCTTCAGGACTGCATAAGGATTGCGGCAGAAAAGATCCGTGAAAACAGGTTTCCGGCAGAAGAACAGAACGGTCGCATCAAGCGCGGTATTGGCGTGGCATGTATGACACATGTATCGGGCAACCGCGGCGGAGAAAAATTTGACGGTTCCGCTGCAACGATCCGTATGCACGAAGACGGAGGAGTCTTTATCTTCTCGGGTGAGGCAGATATGGGCCAGGGAGCCAAGACAGTATTCGCCCAGATCGCTGCTGAAAAACTTTGCGTACCGATCGACACGATAACAGTTATGCCTCTTGATACCGACGTGTGCCCCTTTGGTATGGGTACATATTCAAGCCGTGTGACTACCCTTGGCGGAAAGGCTGTCCTTCTGGCATGCGAACAGCTTCTCACACAGATGCTGGATCTTGCCGCCAAAATGACATCCCGTCAAAGAGACACGCTCTTTATTGAAAATGGACTGGTAAAGTGCAGCAGGGATTCCTCGATACTTTTGACTGTAAAAGACGTCGCGACCAAGGCAATAAGATCAAATGCGGGAGTTCCGCTCATCGCCAACGTAACATATGAACCCCCGACAATAGGTGCCGACGAAAATTTCTACGGAGACTACTCAAGTGCATACACATACGGCGCTCACGGGGTCGAAGTCGAAGTTGACACCGCTACAGGCAAAGTCAAAGTTCTCCGCGTGATCGCTGTACACGACGTGGGAAAGGTCGTGAATGAATTCGGCCTACAGGGTCAGATAACAGGTGGAGTTGCTCAGGGGATCGGCTGGTGCCTCTACGAAAATATGCTTTTCAAAAATGGCGTGCCGGCAAGCACCGGTCTCCACGGATACACCTTTATGACCATAAAGGATATGCCTGCTGTTGAAGGTATAGCAATTGAGACCAATGACCCGTTGGGGCCTTACGGAGCAAAGGGTGTAGGCGAGCCGACACTTATCCCGACAGCTCCTGCGATAGCAAATGCGATCGAAGATGCATGCGGGGTAAGGATCAGGGATCTTCCGATAACCCCGGAAAAGATGTTCTGGGAACTTCATAAGAGTTCGGCGGAATAAACCCTGAACACCTTTACAAATTCAGGGAATTTGTTCTTTAAATTTAGAAAATTAAACATTTATTCAGAATCTTTTTCATTTCTTGATAGAGAGGAGGGATGGTCAGACTCATTGCAAAGAAAGAACTGGTTCGATAAACGACGACTTAAAAATAATGAGGAGGAATATAATTATGAAAAAAGGATTTAGTCTCTTGGTCGGTATTATGCTTATTTGTTCCATTTTTACGTTCGGTCTCAGCGATGCTACGATGGCTGAATCAGCAACACGCATTACAGTATCCGGCGGTTCCGTCGGAGGTTCGTGGTCGATTTTTACTGAAGGCGCTGTTGAGGCTATGCGCAGGGAGAATAAAGATTATCAGATCAGTGCAGAGCCGGGCAGCACGACCGCTAACCCGGGTATGGTCAATGCTGGAAAAGTTGAAATGGGTCTTTCTTTTGGCTTGACTGCACTTCAGGCTTATGAGGGCAAAGGAGATTTTAAAACACCGCTGAAAAATCTTCGCGCAGTCTGTGCTCTGATCCCAACCAATGCGTTTCAGTTTGTCATGACCGACAAATCAGGAATAAACTCTTTTGAAGAGATTAAGGCGAAAAAATTCCCGCTTAAGGTTTCAGTCGACTCCAAGGGGTCCACAGGAGATATAATTACCGCCGCAGTTCTAAATGCCTATGGCATCACCTATGATGACATCAAGAAGTGGGGCGGGGAAGTTTTCTATCTCTCTTCAGGCAAAACCTTTGAAATGATGGCCGATAACCGCATGAACGGTACCGGTGACTGTATTCCCGTTCCTGCAGGCGATCTTATCGAATCCTCGACCAGCATAAAAATGCATCTGCTGCCAATGAGCGATGCAGCGATAAAGCAAGTCGGCAAAGAACTTGGAATGACAAAGACCATAGTACCCGCCGGAACATATGCATTCTTGAAAAAGGACATACCTACGATCAACACGGCGGTGATCTTGATCGTCAATGCCGATGTGCCTGCAGATCAGGTATATAACATGGTCAAATCGCTTCACAAGAACATTCCCTACCTCAAGAATGTTGCCAAGGGCTATGCTGCTTTGGACGACAAAACGATCGTTCAGGTCAACAACGTTCCCTTCCATCCGGGTGCAGAGAAATACTTCAAAGAAGTTGGCCTGCTTAAGAAGTAATTAATTGTGCTGTGATGCCAGTGGGTTATGAACCATAGAAGACCTGCTGGCATCCGTTAAGCTGAACAAGTTCTGCTTCTCGTAAATCAATGCAGTTATAACAACAGCAGAGGTGGGTAATATCAATGTTTAAAGAATTATTGGGAATGTATCATAAAGCAGGCAGCAGACGAAAGTATGAGGGTAATATGAACCTTTTGGTCATGTCAATTGCCGTCATTATGTCAATCTATCAGATCTGGGAGGTTACATTAGGGGCATTCACTCCCATACGTCACATGTCTATCCATCTGACTTTCATTCTGGTGCTTACCTTCCTCATCTATAGTTTTACTAAAGGGAGAGGCACAAAGATGCCGGGTGTGGTCGACATAATCTGCATCGTCGCTGTATTGTTCGCAGGGATCTACTTTAATTTGAACATGGAAAGAATAGTCACGAGAAACCCGATGGTCGATCCTCTTTCGACCCTGGATATGCTGGCCGGATCTATATTTGTAGTAGCCAGTTTTGAAGCTGCCCGGCGCACCCTTGGAGGGCCTATCACCTATGTCGCAGCGGCATTCATCATGTATATGGCTTTCGGTCACCTTGTTCCTGGCGGACTATGGCATAGGCAGATGAGTTTTATGGATCAGATCGACCAGATGAGCTTTACCTTCAACGGAATATGGGGATCACCAATGGCTGTTGCCTCGACATTTGTATTCCTCTTTGTCCTGTTTGGCTCTTTTTTGTCGAAATCAGGATGCGGAGATTTCTTTTTTGATATAGCCAATGCAGTCGCCGGAGGCACCACAGGTGGTGGAGCTAAGGTTGCGGTTGTATCAAGCGGACTTTTTGGCATGATATCAGGAAGTCCTACCGCAAACGCAGTAACTACAGGTGCATTTACGATCCCAATGAACAAGAAATTGGGATATACTCCAGTTTTCGCGGCCGCAATTGAAGCCGTTGCAGCTACCGGCGGCAGTATAATGCCTCCAATCATGGGTTCTTCCGCCTTCTTGATGGCCGAAGTCGCGGGTATCCCATACGTGAAAATTTGCATAGCCGCGGCTATTCCTGCAGTACTTTATTATGTTTCACTGTTGGCAATGGTGCATTTTGAAGCTCTTAAGAGCGATCTTAAACCGATGGACAGGGATATGATACCCCCGGTATTGAAGGTCCTTAAGAATGGCTGGCAGTATTCAATACCTATTGTAGTTCTGGTCTGGTCACTCCTATCAGGGCACAGCCCATCCATGACAGCCATTTACGGTATTGTGACTGTCATAATTATCAGCTGGTTTAAAAAATCATCAAGGATGTATTTGAAAGATATTGCTGAGGCACTTGGAGATGGAGCTAAATCCAGCATTCAAGTGACCACAGCCTGTGCTGCAGCTGGAATGGTAGTTGCAGGCATTATGTCCACCGGACTGGGCGGAAAGATCACCAGCGTTATCCTCGGACTTACGCAGGGAATGCTGTTGCCTACATTAATAATGGTGGCTATTATCTGTCTGATCCTGGGTATGGGTATGCCTGTAGCCGCTGCTTATGTTCTTACCGCGATGCTGGCAGTACCTGCAATGCTCCAGTTGGGCGTTTCTTTGATGGCGGCCCATTTATTCGTCGTATATTTCTCGATCATTTCTGCCATTACACCGCCGGTGGCTGTCGCAGCGTATGCCTGCGCTGGTATTGCAGACTGTGACCCCAGCGTTACCGGATGGCAAGCCTCTAAGCTCGGTTTGGCTGCGTTTTTGGTTCCCTTTATGTTTGTTTACAACGAAACTTTGCTTTTCGAAGGAACCTTTTTTGACATTGGGTTGTCTATAATATTGGGTTCTCTTGGTGTAATTGCTCTTGCCGCCGGAGTTCAGGGACATGCCTTTAATAAGCTCAACTTGATACAGCGCCTGGCTGCATTCGCAGGCGGACTCCTGTTGATAGATTCCGGCTATATTACTGACATTGCTGGAATTGCAATGATCGCAGGAGTGCTGATCACATCAGGGGGATTCAAACAGAAAAAAAATATCAGTAATATGGCTGCATAAATATTCTGTTTCGTATCGGACCATACTTTAGCAGAAAAAAAATTCTATCGTCACAAACATATCTGTTTAGAATGCGTTCTGGTCTTGAAAATACGATAAAATCCGACAAAGCCCACAATCACAACTTTGTATGGAAGTATCATAAGTTGTGAACTCTGCAGTTTGTGTAGTGTGTTTTTTATTAAACGCAGCACACGAAAGATATAACAGTGGATCTGGACAGACAGGTTCTGCCCAGATCCACCTTAAAAGGCATATTTGAATTAATTAATAACTTTGGCATCTTAAGATTTTCGCTGATCTAGAAAATACAAGCACGATAGTATCGTGCTTTTAGGAGGGTAAAAAGTTGAAAAAAGTTGAAAAATATCTTTTTCCAAAGTGCATAGAAGAGTGCATAAAAATGTTGTATGAAAACAAAGGAGAGGCAAGGCTTGTTTCAGGTTCGACGGATCTCTCCCTTTGGATAAAAGACGAGAAGGTCTCCCCTGCGGTATTGGTAGATGTTTCTGATCTGAAGGAGATGCGCTTCGTAGAATTGGTTGGTGATAAGCTCGTTATTGGAGCGTCAATGACCCATGCTGAGATAGCGTCTAATGAAAAGGTGAAAAAATATTTTCCGGCTCTTTCAGACGGGTGCAGGAACGTTGGCTCACCTCAGATACGCAATGTTGCGACACTTGCCGGGAACATTGTAAGCGCTCAGCCCGCTGCAGACTCTGTCGTACCCATGACAGCATTGGATGCCTCCTGTGAGATAGTTGATGAGAAGGGGTCAAGGATCCAGAAGATCAGAGAACTTCCTAAAAAGGTTGGAGTAAGTACCATTGACCCTACTAAGGAAGTCATGACTAAAATATTTATTGAAATTCCAAAATGCAAGTATGGCACAGCATTTAAGCGTATTTCACCGCGTGAGGCAATGTCTCTCCCCGTCGTCAATGTTGCTGTAATGCTTATGGCCGATGCATCCGGGGTCATAACTGAGGCCAGAGTAGTTGCTTCTCCGGTTGATATAGTGCCATTCCGTGCAAAAAAGACAGAAGAGTATCTCATTGGTAAAAAACCTACAGAAGATGTCTTTGAAGAGGCTTCAAAACTGGCAGGAGAGGAGGCATCTCCCCGCGATTCATTGCAGCGCGGCTCAGGTGCATACAGAAAAAATCTAGTAAAAGATCTTGTCGGGCAGGCATTAAAACAGGCCTCCCTGACTCTGGCGTAAGGAGTGGTACCGATGCAGGAGTTAAATTGTATTGTTAACGGCAAAAATGTGAGCATTATGATAGATCCGTCTCACACCCTTGTCGATGTTCTAAGGGTAGACCTTGGACTTACAGGAACTAAAAAGGGCTGTGAAGAAGGGGAATGCGGAGCCTGTACTGTGCTGATAGATGGAGTTGCGGTGAACTCATGCCTTATTCCGGCGATGAAGGCGACAGACAAGAATATTCTAACTATTGAAGGTCTCATAAATGATGACGAACTAGATCCAATTCAGGAGGCTTTCGTAGAAGCCGGAGCTATCCAGTGCGGTTTCTGTACCCCCGGAGTTGTAATGTCTGCAAAGGCAATGCTTATGAGAGATGAGTCCCCGTCAGAGGAAGATGTGAAGGAAGAGCTTTCAGGGCATTTTTGCCGCTGTACAGGCTATGTTCAGTTCTATGATGCGATAAGGATCGCTTCGGAGAAAATCAAATCCCGTAAAGCTGCAGCGAGCAAAAAATAGGTACTCTGTAAAAATGTAAAGAACGAAAGATCTGTGCTGAGCAAAGTCTTTTCGCTCACCGCAGATTTTTTCATATAAGGAACATTAAATACTATTTTCACAAGCAGGGGAGTGTGTCAAATGCAGAGAATTGGATTATTTTCTCCAATAAAGATAAACAACATGGAGCTTAAAAACAGGGTAATAATGTCCCCGATGTTTACGAACTCGGCAGGGCCCGATGGGTTTGTATCCAAAAATACGATCAAACACTATGTTGACAGAGCCCGTTCCGGTGTCGGATTGATAATGACAGAACATACAAGCGTCAGCTCAAAATATATCCATGCAGGTCTGAGGCTTCAGATAAGCAAAGATGAACATATTAACGGATTTAAAAGACTTATAGCAGCTGTCCATGAGGAAGACTGCAAGATCGGGCTGCAGATAGCGCATTCCATTTACGGCGTAGGAATGAAGCCCCATGAGCTCACGAGCCAGGAATGTTACGGTATAATCGACGATTTTGTCGAAGGAGCCAGAAGGGCCTATGAGGCAGGGTTCGATGCTATCGAACTTCACTATGCCCACACGTATACTATGGCCGATTTCATTTCCAGAAGGACGAATCTTCGTACAGATGAATTTGGCGGAGATGTCTACGGAAGGATGTTCATACACCTTGAGATACTTAAAAAGGTCAGAGAACTTGTTGGTCCTGGTTTCCCAATCTTTGCAAGGATCAGCGCAGAGGAATTCGTGCTTGGAGGCAACACGATAGTCCAAAGCAGGATATTTGCACAGGAACTGGTGAAAAACGGAGTTGACTGCATGGATGTCTCTGCAGGAGTCCGTTTTGATGATGCCCCCGTACAGGGCTACTCCGACCAGCGCGGCAAACCGACTATTGAATATCCTGACGGTCCAAATGTTTACCTTGCTGAAGAGATCAAAAAGTGTGTCGACGTGCCGGTGGTTACTGTTGGCAAATTAGGGAACCCTGAATTTGCAGATGAGGTCATTGCAACAGGCAGAGCGGACATGGTCGCTCTTGCAAGGCCGCTGATCGCAGACCCAATGTGGGTCAAAAAAGCTCAGGACGGGCGACTGGACAGGATAACCGAATGCCTTTACTGTACAGAATGCCTGTACGAGAGGCATGACCCGACGGCCTATGTACACTGCATGAGGTACACCTGTCAGAACGCATGTCCGTCCAATGTAGAAGTTCCCCTCTACCTTGATTTTGCAAGAAGAGGAATGTACAAAGAGGCCTATCAGGTAATTCAGACAGAATTACCTCTGGTGCTTACCTGTGGGCGTGTCTGCAACCATCCCTGCGAAGCCATGTGCAACAGGGTAAAGATCGATGAACCGATAGCGATCAGAGGTATAAAAAGATACATAACCGATACCCTTTATGAAAAAGAGGGCAAATTCCCCCTGCCAAGCATGGAGCCTGCCAATGGCAAAAGGATCGCTGTTGTAGGTTCCGGTCCTTCCGGTCTATCCTGCGCTTTCTACCTCCAGAAAAAAGGATATTCTGTAACTGTATTCGAAGCACTCGATGTCATTGGAGGAATGCTTGCTGTAGGTCTTCCTGAGTATCGTCTGCCCAGGGAAATGTTTGAAAGGGAACTTGACGTCTTCAGAGAAATGGGAATAGATTTTGTCACAGGTACCAGAATAGGCGTAGATATCAGGCTGGACGAACTGCGATCAAAGGGCTACATGGCTATATACCTTGCTGTTGGTGATCACAATGACAGAAAGCTTGGTGTTGATGGGGAAGATTCAAAGGAAGTAATGTCAGGTGTTTCATTCCTCCGCACCCAGAGGCTTGCAAAGAAAGCCGACCTCAAAGGTAAAGAAGTCGTAGTAGTTGGAGGCGGTAACGTCGCAATGGACTGTGCAAGGACTTCTATCAGATTGGGAGCTTCAAAGGTTTCTCTTGTCTGTCTTGAAAGGGAAAACGATATGCCCGCACATCCGGATGAGGTACGGGAAGGTAAAGAAGAAGGTCTCCACGTGGTAAACGGCTGGGGGCCGAATGTCATTAAAGCCGTGAACGGGACCGTAAAGGAAGTTGTATTCAAAAAGTGTGTCTCTGTCTTTGATGCTTCGGGACGATTCTCCCCCGCCTATGATGAGTCGGCCAGAATGACTCTAAAGGCGGATATGCTGATTTGCGCAATAGGCCAGGCGCTCAGCTGCGATGTGGTATGTGATGAATGCGGACTAGTCGAGATCAGGGGAAATGTGTTCAGGGCATCTTACAGCGGAAATACTCAGACCCCATGGATATTTGCAGGCGGTGACTGTGTTTCCGGGCCTGACTCAGTCGTATCGGGCGTCAACAGAGGAAAGCAGGCAGCATCTTCGATCGATCGCTACCTTGGTGGCGATGGACAGGTGATAGATCGCAAGACCCTGAAAAGAGAGCTTACGAAACCTGTAGACGAAACAAAAGCCGATCGTGAAGTTATGCCAATTTTGTCACCGGACGAAAGAAAAAACTGTTTCTGCGAAGTTGAAAAAGGCTTCAGTGCTGAACAGGTAGAAAAAGAAGCAGGCAGATGTCTTAGGTGCGATGTCTTAAAAATCAACATCCTTTAGGTCCTGAGAAAAAATTATAGATTTTGGGGTGTCCTTCAATGGCAGGAAATAAACTTGCAATAGTCAGGGGTGGCGGCGACCTGGCAACAGGAATAATCTACAGACTCTGGAAAGCAGGCTATGCTGTGCTTTCTCTTGAGATAGAGACACCTCTGGTTGTCAGAAGGACAGTATCAGTAGCCTCTGCAGTATTTGACGGATCGACAGTTATTGAAGACATGGAAGCAGTCAGGATAGATTCTCTGAACGATTTTTCCTTTGACAGGAGCAGGATATCTGTGCTGGTCGATCCGGAAGGGGAATCTATTAGCATACTGAAACCCGACATCCTTGTTGATGCGATAATGGCAAAACGAAACCTGGGAACCAACAAAGAAATGGCGCCTCTGGTAATAGGAATTGGTCCCGGTTTCTCAGCGCCAGGGGATGTAGACGC
>Ga0074197_1002719_pt1 | contig 11777 bp, 10 predicted proteins | sample EPASupsiteSAE305_FD_64526 | JGI IMG/M metagenome (GOLD analysis project Ga0074197, IMG submission 64526) | Bioremediated contaminated groundwater microbial communities from EPA Superfund site, New Mexico - SAE3-05 reassembly with SPADES | ecosystem: Environmental > Aquatic > Deep subsurface >...
TCAATTGTGCAGATAACGGTCAGCGATACCGGTATCGGCATGTCGCCAGAGGTGCTGGGCAAGGTGTTTGATCCATTTATTCAGGCTGACGTTTGCACTACCCGCAGGTTTGGTGGTACCGGTCTGGGGCTTACGATCTGCCGTCAGCTTGCAGAATTGATGGGAGGACGTATCAGTGCGACGAGCGAAGAAGGAAAAGGCAGTCAGTTTTACCTTGAACTGCCCTTCCGTCTATCGACACAGGTAATAGAGGCAGAACCTGCTGCGTCAGTCTTCGGGCCGACACCTGTTACGTCAAAGTCTCAGACGGTCCTGATTGTTGAGGATAATTTACTCAATCAACGGACTGCCGTTCTGCTGCTGCAGAATATGGGCTATCATACCAAGCTGGCCGGTAATGGAGAGGAGGCAGTGGCTGTATGGCGGCAAGGAGGCATAGATGTTATCCTGATGGATATCCATATGCCGGTCTGTAGTGGTTGTGAGGCGTTGCAGCTGATCCGTGCTGAAGAAACGAAAACAGGTGTCCATACGCCGATTATTGCCCTGACTGCCGATGCACTGAAAGGTACCGATAAAAAACTGCTTGAAGCGGGATTTGACGGTTACCTTTCCAAGCCATTCAGGCAGGATCAGTTGTGGGCAGTGTTGCATGGAGTAACGGCTGTCAGCAGCACTACTGTGTCGTTCGCCGGGTGATCCAGCCGTTGCCAGAACAAACGGGCAGCAGTTCAACCGGCAGCATCGCCATGCTGCTTTGGATCACCTGCGATACAGGGGGAGGATCCGTTGACGGCTTGTGGACAACCCGTACAAGCTGTGATACAGGAACGTCATGAAACAGGTTGCTATATTTGCCAAAGTGCATGATCCACGCTGTCAGGGAGTAGCCAGTGAGCTGGTTACCTGGCTTGAAGAACGCAAATGTCTGCCGCTGGTGGACACCCATCTGGCGCGGCATGTCGGCTATGCCAGGGGGCTGACGGAAAAACAGATCCGCGACCGGGCCGAGCTGGTGGTGGTGCTGGGAGGCGATGGCACCCTGATCTCGGTTGCCCGTCTGTTCAGCAGCCGTCAGGTGCCGATTGTGGGTGTCAACCTGGGGAGCCTGGGCTTCTTGACTGAAATAACCGTTGAACAGCTGTATCCGGTACTTGAACAGTGTCTGGCCGACAGCCACCGGATTACCGAGCGGATGATGCTTGATGTGACGGTGACCAGGGGGGATCAGGAAATATCCCACTGCCAGGTGCTGAATGATGCGGTGATCAACAAGGGGGCGCTGGCCCGGATTATTGAGCTTGAAGCCAGGGTCAACGATGATTTTCTTACCAATTTCAAGGCGGATGGTTTGATTATCTCCACCCCGACCGGTTCCACCGGCTATTCCCTTTCCGCCGGAGGGCCGATTGTCCAGCCGCTGATGAAATGCGTACTGATTACGCCGATCTGCCCCCATACCCTGACCAACCGGCCAATAGTCCTTTCATACCAGTCGGTGATCAGGATTACGGTCAAATCATCCTTCGATGAGATGGTCTACCTGACCCTGGATGGCCAGGTGGGTGTTGAGCTGCAGGAGGGCGATTGCATTGAGGTCAGTCGCGCAGAAACAACTACCGCCCTGGTGACCTCACCTGAGAAAGATTATTTTGCCATCCTGCGTGCCAAACTGAAGTGGGGCGAGCGATAACCTGCCATGCTGACCGAACTCTCCATCCGCAATGTCGCCATTATCGATCATCTGCAGCTTTCTTTCGGGCCGGGCCTGAATCTGCTGACCGGCGAGACCGGCGCCGGCAAGTCAATCATTATTGATGCCCTGACCCTGGTCTGCGGTGGCAGGGCCTCGGCCGATCTGATCCGTACCGGCGAAGACGAGGCAACTGTTGAAGCGCTTTTTGATCTGTCAGGCCTGCCGGTTCTGCGGGAACGGCTGCAGGAGGCGGGGCTTGAAGCGGGCGATGAGCTGTTGATCAAGCGTACTCTCAGCCGCTCAGGGCGAAATCGGGTCTATCTGAACGGTTCGCTGGCAACCCTTGGACAGTTAACGGATATTGGACGTCAACTGGTTACCATCCATGGACAGCACGAGTCGCAGGCGTTGTTACGTCCTGACTACCACCTGGTCCTGCTGGATGCCTTTGCCGGGACCGTTGCGTTGCGTCAGCGCTTTGGTGCGGCTTTTGATCGCTGGCGGCAACTTGGTGATCAGCTGGCGCACTTTGATGAACAGGAACGTGATGCAGCACACCGGTTGGATCTGGTGGCCTTTCAAGCCGATGAAATTGCTGCTGCCCGGCTACAGCCCGGCGAGGAGCAGCAGTTGGTGGAACAGCAGCGTCTGCTGGCCAATGCGGAGCGGCTGTCCTGTAGCACGGGCGGGGCCTATGAGGCGCTGTACGGGGGGGATCAATCCCTGCTGGGTGAGCTGAAACGGGTGGTTGCTGCCCTGCGTGACGCTGCCGCCATCGATACGGCCCTGACCCCTCTGCACAACCTGCTGGAAGAAGGGTATCTGCAGCTGGAAGATGCTGCCCTGCAGCTGCGTGATTATGCCTCGCGGATTGAGGCTGATCCTGAGCAGCTCAAGGCGGTTGAGGATCGTCTGGATCTGCTGGTGCGCCTGAAACGTAAATATGCCCCCGATATTGATGCGATCATCGCCTTGGGAGTTGCCCTGGAGGCGGAGCTGGAGGAGCTGCGGGGGCGCAGCCGTTCCCGGGACGAGCTGGAACAGGAGCTGGCGGCCCAGCGCAGTCTGCTGGACCGGCTCGGGGCTGAACTGGGCAGCAACCGCCGCGCTGCAGCAGCGCGGCTTGAACAACAGCTGGGAAATGAGATACGGCAGCTGGCCATGCAGCATGCCGTGGTGCAGGTTGCCTTTGAACCGCTTGTCGACCCCCGGGCCAACGGTTTTGAGAAGGTGGAGTTCCTGTTTACCCCCAATCCCGGTGAAGAGGCGCGTCCGCTGGCTAAAGTAGCCTCCGGCGGTGAGCTGTCACGGCTGATGCTGGCCTTCAAACAGGTGCTGCCGGAAGGTGAAGCGCCAACACTGGTGTTTGATGAGGTGGATACCGGTATTGGAGGGGCGGTTGCCGGTGTGCTGGGAAGAAAACTGAAAAATGCGGCAGCGTCTCAGCAGGTCTTCTGTGTGACCCATCTGCCGCAGGTGGCTGCCTGGGCTACACAGCATATCCGGGTAGAAAAGCGGATTGATAACGGCCGGACCAACACCCTGGTCACCCTGCTTGACGGACCGGGGCGGGTGCAGGAGGTTGCACGGATGCTGGCCGGGGAACAGGTCAGCGACGCAGCGTTACAACATGCCACAGAAATGATTGAGCAATCATCCGTGGCTTAGATCAGTCTGCCTGCAGTTCATCAGCTTCTGCGCAGACCACCCGGTTCCGGCCTGAGTTTTTTGCCTCATAGAGTGCCGCATCGGCGCGGGCTATCATGGCCTTTGCCGTCTCATCCCCCTGCATCATACTGATCCCGATACTGGTGGTAACGGTTATCCGTTTGTCGGCAAACATGATGGGTGTTGCTGCCGTAACTGTCCTGATTTTTTTGGCTGTTGTCCGGGCAGCCGAAGGTGAGGTATCCGGCAGTAATAACAGGAATTCCTCTCCCCCGTAGCGACAGACTATGTCATGTTTTCTGACATGCCTCCGGAGTGTTGCACCAAACTCGCTGAGCACGGCATCACCTGCCTGATGACCATAGGTATCGTTGATTTTCTTGAAACGGTCGATATCCAGCAACAGACAGGCAAACGCCCGTTCAGACCGTTGATGGCGCGAAAGTTCTTCCTCAACCCGTTCCAGTCCGGCCCTCCGGTTCAACAGGCCGGTAAGCGAGTCGATGGTTGCCATTTCGACCAGCTTTTCCTGCGCCTCACGTAACGCCTTGAGGAAACGGTTGTTGACAACCGCCAGCAGGCCCAGCAGCAGGCCCAGTACCAGTACCGCAGAGGCTGCAGTCAGCAGACGGTTCATCCGCATCTTGGCAACCACTTCCTTCATCGGGATAGAGACGCTGATGCCGCCGCGGATGTCACCGACCTTGTAGCCCTGGTTACTGTGGCAGCGGTTGCAGGTGGTTTCGTAGGCAAGCGGCGCCATATAACGGTAGACCGGACCGCCGGGACGCTGTTCGATCGTAAATGTCTCACGGGCGCCCTGCTCAAACCTGAGCAGCGATATGCGTTCAAAGACGTCAGGGGAGTTGGTTTCGACGTTGACCGGTTTCAGGCTTGAGACATGGAACGAATAGCCTTCAGCCTCTGTTGAAAGCTGTGACATTTCACGGGTTACCAGGCCGGGGTTGCGCAGGGTGTACTGCTTGTTGTTGTCCTTGTCGACAATATTGACTTTGAGGCCGGGCAGGCTGGTCAGAAAAGGGTTGGGGTTGACGCCGGGCTTGACCTCGACATAGACGCCACCGTACCCGGTGACCCAGCGGCGGATCAGGATCACCTGTTGAAACAACGCCTTGGCTTGTTGGTGGATCATACTGACGGTCAGCTCTTCGGCCCGCATGTTAAAGGCCAGAAAAATTCCGCAGATGACCAGACTGATGATAATCACGGCACCAATCAGAAACTTGCGGGCAAATTTGAGGCGATTGTTCGGCATACGCATCCTGAGGCATGGATCTGTTTTGACGATGAACGGTAGGCTTTTGTATCTAGATATGTAGACGATAGTGCTGCTAATGTCAAACAACAGGCAGAGGCTCATCAAAGCTCTTGACAGGGCGGGCGCTCTGTGTTTTGATTCACGCCATGAACTCCTTCTATCGTTTTGCATCTTTTTTCGGGTTTTTTTGGTACGGCTTTTATTTTACGCCGTCTGCCCGGGCAAGGGTGTACGCGGTTTAGGAGCAAAAAACCGATTACACAACCAAAAGCCGGGGCAGACGGAAGAGTCTCCCCGGCTTTTTTCGTTTGATGTGGCAAAACGATCTATGGCCGGGGGATTCCTCCCGGCCTTTTGTTTTTGGGAAAAAGGAGCGAGAGATGATCATCGTCATGAAGGCAGGCGCAGGCAAGAAAGACAGGGATGAAGTGGTGAAGCGGATCAAGGAGCTGGGGTATAAACCCCATATTATTCATGGCACCACCAGAGACGTGATTGGCGCCATTGGTGATGAACGGGCGAAGCTGGTACTGCAGTCGCTGGAGAATATGCACGGCGTCGAGAGTGTGGTGCCGATCCTGCAGCCTTATAAACTGGCATCCAGTGAGGTGAAACATGAGCCAAGCCAGGTGAAGGTCGGCGACTCTGTTGTTATCGGCGGCTCCCGGGTCGTGGTGATGGCCGGTCCCTGCTCGGTTGAGAGTGAAGAGCAGATCATTGAAAGCGCCAGGCTGGTGAAAGAGGCCGGAGCAACCATGCTGCGCGGCGGTGCCTTCAAGCCCCGTACCTCCCCCTATTCATTCCAGGGGCTGGAAGAGGAAGGACTGAAGATGCTGGCAAAGGCCCGTGATCTGACCGGGCTGCCGTTCGTGACCGAGGTCATCAACCCCGAGACCGTGGACCTGGTGGCCGACTATGCCGACATGCTGCAGATCGGTGCCCGCAACTCCCAGAACTTTGCCCTGCTGAAGAAGGTCGGCCAGTGCGGCAAGCCGATCCTGCTCAAGCGTGGCATGGCCATGACCATTCAGGAGTTTCTGATGAGTGCCGAGTACATCATGAGCGAGGGCAACCAGGGGGTGGTGCTGTGTGAGCGGGGTATCAGAACCTTTGAGACAGCTACCCGCAATACCCTTGATCTTTCGGCCATTCCGGTGCTGAAGCTGAAGACCCACCTGCCGGTGGTGATTGATCCGTCCCATGGTACCGGCAACTACCACTATGTGGCGCCGATGTGTTATGCCGCAGTGGCCGCCGGGGCAGACGGCCTGATTGTTGAGGTGCATCCGGACCCTGAGCGGGCGTCAAGTGATGGGCCGCAATCGCTGAAGCCAAAGAAGTTCGCGGCCATGATGCAGAAGTTACGGTTGTTCGCCGAGGCGGACGGGCGGAGTCTGTAAAACGAGAGCGGAAAGCGTGCTTCACAATTAAACAGCAAAGGCTGTCTCTACCAAGGCAGCCTTTGCTGTATCAAACATGGGTGTCTGCATCATCCGGGAACTGTGTACTGATCTGCCGGATGGTGTCGATGCTGTCCAGAAATACATCCATCAACTCAGGATCAAAGACCGTGCCGGCATCTTTTTGCAGCTCGTCCACCACCGCGGCCGGGTCCCAGGCCTCTTTATAACAGCGCCGGTTTGAGAGGGCATCATAAACATCGGCAATCGCCACAATCCTGCCAAAGAGGGGGATCTCTTCCCCCTTCTTGCCGCGGGCCGTACCATCCTCTTTCTCATAACCCGGCAGCGGTTTCAGGGTCGCCAGGCTGATATGACCGGGGTAGCCGTTGCCATCCCAGCGTTCGTGGTGATTCAGGGCAACCGCTGCTGCTGATTCATCCAGTTCTGAATAAACATCGGGAAACAAGCGGGCGCCATAGACGGTGTGCAGTTTCATGACGTCGTATTCTTCCGGGGTGAAGCGGCCCGGTTTCTTCAGGATACTGTCGGAGATGGCCACCTTGCCCACGTCATGCAGCATGGCTGCCATCCGCAGGATATCGCGGGTGCGGTCAATCTCATCCTGCTCCAGCCCCTTGCGGGCTGCCCATCCTTCATACAGCGCCACCGAGTAGGCCGCCACCCGGTTGACATGGGGGCCGGTCTCCTTGGGGTCCCGCAGCTCAGCCATCCGGTTCATCCGCAGGATGATCTCGCGGGTCATCTTGGCCCGTTCAATGGCGTTGGCGGCTGTCACGGCAAAGTAGCTGATGCCGTTTTCATCGTTGCCGTCAAAGGAGGTGACCTGGCCGGTGGCATCCTTGGCGTTGATCAGCTGTAGCACCCCTACCGTCTCGCCCCGCATGCTGGTCAGCGGCAGGACCAGTTGCGAGGTGGTACGGTAGTTGGTCAAGTCGTCAAAAGAACGGTTAAAGGAGTAGGGCAGTCCGGCATCCAGATGATAGACGTCCGGGATATTGAGCTGGTTGCCGGTGGCAGCCACATAACCGGCAATGGAGGTGTTATCGACCCTGATGGTTATATTTGAGTAGACTGATTTGCGGTGGGGCGCCAACTGGGTATTAACCGTATCGTTCTGTGAATAGCGGGCTGCCAGCCAGTTGCCGTCTTTAATGTAGATGGTACCGGCATCACAGCCGGTGAAACGCCGGGCCTCGGAAAGGATCTTTTCAAGCAGGAAGTCAATATCCTTGATTTGAGAGATATCAAGCCCAAAGTTAAGAAGCTGCTGTAATGTCTCATTATAATCTCTCATACCCCACCTCCTGCACGTATGCCATTAAGAATACTATTGTAGCTGAAGAAGATGGATTGGCAAGGTTCAATTCGGGATAATTTTTGATTGCTGAGAGGGGCAGGATGCACTACCATGGGGAACTTTTCAGGGAGGTCGTTTCCTATGTCCCGCCTGCCACTTCTGATTGTTCTGGTCCTTGTTTTTGCTCTGACTGCTGCAGCCGGTGCCGATCAACGTGCTGATCCCAGAGAACAGTCCATGTCCGATAGCCTTGATCTCTGGCGCGAGGGTCGTTTTGAGCAGCTGTACGACAGCCTTTCCCACAGAAGCGGTATGACCAGAGAACGCTTTGTCCATACCATGAAGGATGCCGGGATCAAGCCTGCCTGCTGCTTCAACAAACTGAATAATTTCCGTCTGATCAGTGAAAAGCGGACAACCGCCAAGGTCTTTGCCAGGCTGGGGATGGAGGGCAGCCCCGGCGTTGATGACAGCCAGAGCCGCGAGTTTACCCTGGACCATGAAGAAGGGCGCTGGAAGATGCGGCTGACCGATATCAAGGCCCTTGCAGCCCAGTCCGGCCACCGGAAAAAGAAACGATAGATCCCAACAAGGAGTTTGTATATGAGCGATCAGACCGAGACACTGCAGGTTACCCCCTTGAACCGGCAGCACCGTACCCTGGGGGCCCTGATGGCACCCTTTGGCGGCTGGGATATGCCGATCCAGTACGAGGGGATCATTGCCGAACATCGCTGGTGCCGTGAGCAGGCAGCCCTGTTCGATATCTGCCATATGGGAGAGTTTCAGTTCACGGGTGATATCGTTGCCAGCGGACTTGAGGACCTGTTTACCTTTTCCATCACCGCCATCCCGGTCGGCCGCTCCAAGTACGGTTTTCTGCTGAACGAACAGGGCGGGATCATTGACGACCTGATCGTGTTCCGTATGGCAGCAGATGAAGTCATGATTGTGGTCAATGCTGCCACCGCTCCTGATGATTTCAAGGTGATTCAATCACGCCTGAAGGGTGGTCAGTTCAGCGACATCACTGCTGCCACGGCCAAGCTTGACCTGCAGGGCCCCCGTTCCCGTGAGGTGCTGGTAGACCTGCTGGGTGGCTGGGTGGCCGAGATTCCCTACTTTAAATTTGTCCAGCAGACGGTACTGGGGGTGCCTGCCATTGTCAGCCGTACCGGCTACACCGGTGAGCTGGGGTATGAGATCTTCCTGCCGGCCGACAAGGTGGGCGAGCTGTGGGAAAAACTGCTGGCTGATGAGCGGGTCAAGCCTGCCGGTCTGGGGGCTCGTGATGTGCTGCGTCTGGAAGTGGGCTACTCACTCTATGGCAGCGATATTGATGAGGCAACCACCCCGCTGGAGGCTGATCTGGCTGCCTTTGTCAAGCTGGACAAGCAGTTTGTGGGTAAAGAGGCGCTGTTGCAGCAACAGGAGCAGCCTTTGAAGCGGGTCAAGGTGGCCTTCAAGGTCACTTCACGGCGCACGCCACGTCATGGTTTCGGTATCTTTGATGGTGAAAGGCAGATCGGCGAGGTGACCAGCGGGGTCTTCTCACCGATGCTGGGGTGTGGTATCGGTCTGGGCTATGTAGAGCCCGGTTATGCGGCGCTTGGCACCAGCCTGAGCATCAGGCAGGATCGGGCGGTGATGGAGGCGGCGGTCTGCACCGTGCCGTTCTTTACTGAAGGATCAGTACGGGGTTAAATTCGTTTAAACGTAAGGAGTCGGTCATGAAACGTATTGTTTGTGCTGTGCTGGGGGCTGTGTTGCTGGTGTCAACAGGGGCGTTTGCTGCCGACAGTATTCGTGAAGGCTACTGGGAGGTTACCTCGCAGACCGAGATGCCCGGCATGCCGATGAAGATTCCTGCCTCAACCATCAAACACTGCTACACCAAAGAGGATGTCAAGGACCAGAAGAAGGTGATCGCCCGGGAAAAGAACTGCACCCTGACCGATTACCGGGTGGCCGGCAACAAGGTGATCTGGGCCATGAAATGCACCGGCCAAAATGCCGGTACCTTTAACGGCGAAACCATCTTCAGCCAGGACTCCTATGCCTCAACCATGAAAATGAAGTCTCAGGGCCATAACATGACCGTCAAGGTAAAGGGAAAACGGATCGGCGAGTGCCCCAAGAAATAAGCAGGTTCAGCTGTAATTCTATATATCCATTGGAGGATGAACAGATGTCAGAAATCTATTTTACCAAAGAGCATGAGTGGGTCAAAGTGAGCGGTAGCAGTGCAGTCTGCGGCATCAGTGACCATGCGGCCCATGAGCTGGGTGATATCACCTTTGTGGAGCTGCCAGCGGCTGGCAAGCAGGTCAAGCAGTTTGAGGTCATGGCTGCCATCGAGTCGGTCAAGGCTGCCAGTGATATCTACGCCCCGGTTTCCGGCACGGTGGTCAAGGTGAACTCTGAGCTGGAAGATGCGCCTGAAAAGGTGAACGAGTCCGCAGAAGAGGCGGCCTGGATGGTGGAGCTTGAGCTGGCTGATGCTGCCGAGCTGTCAAAGCTGATGACCAAGGCGCAGTACGAGGCATACCTTAAAACCCTGTAGGGAGATTCTATGAACACCAGTCACTATTGCCCCCATACTCCTGAAGAGATTCAGGAGATGCTGGCAGCCATCGGCGTCTCCAGTGTCGAGGAACTGTTTGCCCCGATTCCGGCTGAACTGCGCTGCAGCACCTTTAATCTGCCTGCTGGTATGTCTGAGTTTGAGACCTATGCCAGGCTGCAGGCTGTTGCTGCTGATAATACGCAAAATCTGTCCCTGTTTATTGGAGGCGGATTCTATGACCATATCATCCCGGCAGCGGTTGACCATCTCTCCGGCCGGGCCGAGTTCTACACCGCCTATACCCCCTATCAACCGGAATGTTCCCAGGGCACCCTGCAGGCGTTGTTTGAGTACCAGACCGCCATCTGCCGCCTGACCGGCCTGGATGTCAGTAACGCCTCGCTCTACGATGGCGCCACCGGCCTGGCAGAAGCAGCTTTGATGGCCATGCGCTCCACCAACCGGACCAAGGTGGTGGTTGATGGCTGTGTCTCTCCCATTGCCCGTCAGGTGCTGGCCACCTACCTTTCCAATCAGGATGCAGAGCTGGTGGAGCTGCCGCCCCTGGATGGCCTGCTGAACCGTGAAGAGCTGGCAAAACAGCTGGATGCCAACACCGCTGCAGTGCTGGTGCAGTATCCCAACGTGTTTGGCGGGGTGGAGGACTTCTCCGGCCTGGCTGACCAGGCCCATGCTGCAGGTAGCCTGCTGGTAACCGCGGTCTATCCGGTTGCTCTGGGAATCCTGAAGTCACCGGGTGAGCTGGGGGCTGACATTGCCGTGGGTGATGGCCAGTCGCTGGGTAATCCGCTCTCCTTTGGTGGTCCTTCCTTCGGCTTTATTGCTGCCAGGAAGGCCCATATCCGTAATATGCCGGGCCGGATTGTGGGTGAGACCGTTGACAAGAACGGCAAGCGCGGTTTCGTGCTGACCCTGCAGGCCCGTGAACAGCATATCAAGCGTCACAAAGCCACCTCCAACATCTGCAGCAACCAGTCGCTCTGCGCCCTGCGCGGCCTGATCTTTCTGGCTGCCATCGGCAAGCAGGGGCTGGCTGATCTGGCCCGCCTGAACCGGGACAAGGCCGAGTATGCCAAGGCCTGTCTGGCAAAACTGCCGGGCGTGGTGGTACTGCAGACCGCTCCAACCTTTAACGAATTCACCATCAGCCTGCCAAAACCGGCGGAAGCTGTGGTGGCTGCCCTGTTGGATAAAGGGATTGCTGCCGGTATGCCGCTGGGTCAGTTTTATGTCGGTTCTGAAAACATGCTGGTGGTGACGGTAACCGAGAAACGCAGCAAAAAAGAGATTGATCAGCTGGTGAAGGCGCTGGAGGTGGCACTATGCAACTGATTTATGAAAAATCCGTCTCTGGCCGCCGTGGTGTGATGCTGCCGGTTTCTGATGTTCCTGTAGCCGCTGACCTGCCGCAGAACCTGCTGCGTTCTGAGACAGCAGCTTTACCTGAGATGTCAGAGCTGGATATGGTGCGTCACTTCACCAACCTGTCCCGCCGCAACTTCTCGGTGGATACCAACTTCTATCCCCTTGGTTCCTGCACCATGAAGTACAACGCCAAGGTGCTGGAAAACGCTGCCAACCTGTTTGCTCCGCTGCATCCCTTAACCGCCTTCCTGCCCGGTGGGGCAGAGCTGTGCCAGGGCGCTCTGGGGATGCTGTATGACCTGGGCCAGATGCTGGCTGACATCACCGGTATGGATGAGGTCACCACCCAGCCGCTGGCAGGCGCCCATGGCGAGATGACCGGTATGCTGCTGGTTGCGGCCTACCACAAGGCCAAGGGCAACAAGAAGAAATACGTGGTGGTGCCTGACTCATCCCACGGC
>Ga0074197_1002721_pt1 | contig 11765 bp, 8 predicted proteins | sample EPASupsiteSAE305_FD_64526 | JGI IMG/M metagenome (GOLD analysis project Ga0074197, IMG submission 64526) | Bioremediated contaminated groundwater microbial communities from EPA Superfund site, New Mexico - SAE3-05 reassembly with SPADES | ecosystem: Environmental > Aquatic > Deep subsurface >...
CCATGCCTCAGACCGACTACTATAAGCACAACCCCCTGATCCACCGGGATCGCCGATTGAGCAAGTCTTCATCCGAGTGGGTCCGTTCCTTTTCCTGCGAAGAGCTGAAGCCGCTGATTGTCTGCCGTGGTCCAATCCGTAAGGAAGCCATGGATGTCTATCATGAGATGGGGATCAGCCACTACGGCATCCTGCTCTCAGAGAAAGACTCCATTGTCTACCCCAACGCCCTGGCCCCTGAGCTGCGCCAGTTGACCGATTCCAACCGGGTTCACCGGGTGCCTGATTACTCCGGCGCCAGCAAGGAAGAGCGGGTTGAGCGGATCAACCAGATTATCGGCATTGCCAAGGACAACGGTTATGACTCCATCTTTGCAGGCTACGGCTTCATGGCTGAAGATGAAGAGTTTGTCGCTGCCATTGAAAAGGCCGGTCTCAAGTTTATCGGTCCCTGTGCCGCTACTCAGGCCCGTGCCGGTAAAAAAGACGAAGCCAAGCGGACCGCCCTGCTGGTAAATGTTTCGGTAACACCTGGTATTGATAACGTGACTGCCCGCACCCTGGTCAAGAAGCATGACAGCCGTGAAAAGCTGCTGGCGCTGGTCAAGGCAGAAGGGCTGGAGTGCGATCCAAAGATCCTGAAAGATGCCAAGCTGCCGCTTGAGACCCTGGCAGACCATATCCTGATGACCTCCTACGCCAAGGGAATTGACCTATACAGCATTGAAGAACTCTGTACCCAGGTGCAGGCAGAGGTAACCGAGCTGTTCCGCAAGTATCCCCAGAGCCGTTTCAGGATCAAGGCGATTGGTGGCGGCGGTGGTAAAGGTCAACGTATTCTTGGCGCCTCTCTGCTGGGGACAAAGAATGCTGATGAAAAGGCGATTGCCAAGGCTGCTGCCGAGGCCCCTGCCATGGTGCGTGAGGTATTGCAGGAGGTTAAGGCCAACGGCGTTGGTGATAATAAGAACGTCCTGATCGAGCTGAACATTGAGCAGACCCGCCATAACGAGATCCAGCTGCTTGGTAACGGTGACTGGTGTGTCTCCCTTGGTGGTCGTGATTGCTCCCTGCAGATGCATGAGCAGAAACTTTTGGAAGTCTCGGTCACTCAGGAAGGGTTGCTGGCCGCCATTGCCAAGGCCAAGGCAGAGAAGAGAAAAGAAGAGGTTGCTGCCCTTGAGTCTGACCTGAAGGTGTTGCAGCGGATGGAAGAGGAATCAGCCCGTTTTGGTCAGGCCGTTGGTCTGGATTCCGCCTCCACCTTTGAGTGTATCGTGGACCGTGACCGTCACTACTTCATGGAGGTCAATACCCGGATCCAGGTGGAACACCGGGTAACTGAGCTCTGCTACTCCCTGAAGTTTACCAACCCCAAGGACAAGAACGACTTCTTCATGGTCGAGTCGCTGGTTGAGGCGATGGCCCTGCTGGCACAACATAAGAAAAATCTGCCCAAGCCGGAGCGGGTCGTGCGTTTCAATGCCTCAGTGGAAGCCCGCCTGAACGCCACTGATGCCTCCCTCTCCCCCCATGCCGGTGGTATGATCCGTTACTGGTCCAAGCCGATCAAGGGCGAGGTGCGGGATGATCAGGGGATCAGTATGTTGAACCCTGACACCCACCAGTTCATGAAGTACAAGGTGGCAGGTGCCTATGACTCCAACATCGCCCTGCTCTTGACCAAGGGTGATGACCGTCTCTGCAGCTACGAGCGTCTTTCCGAGGTGCTGCGCAGCACCACCCTGCGGGGCAGTTCGCTGGCCACCAACCTTGAATTCCACTATGGTCTGGTTAACTGGTTCCTGGGCCGTAATGTCATGGCCAAGCCAACCACCCGTTTTGTGGTGCCCTACCTGACCCTGGTGGGTACTTTGAAGGAAGAGGCCAACAAGCTGGATGTGGTCTATGCCTTCTTCCAGATGAAGAAACATTACGCCAAGCTGGTAACCGAGCAGTTTGGTGATCAGCCTGACGTGCTGGTAAAAGAACTGAAGAATATGTCTGCCCTGCTGGATCGTAAGGGCACCCTGATCACCCGTCCCATGGAGCGTCTGCTGGATGATCCCCATCTGCTGTCCGGCTGGTTGTCAATCAACACCAAGAATTTCAAGATCGAGAAGGGCAAGGTAATCTGGCTGCGTAACCCACTGGGTGTGCTGCGGCAGACCTATGAATACCTGCATATGGATTACCGCCCCCATAAGCCGGCTGCCGAGATCATCTGGGATCACGACAAAGATCTATTGCAGCAGGGGCTTGATTTCTCTCGCAAGATTCGTGAACATTTCGGGCTTGACCGTGATGAGTACGACAAGCTGAACGAGATCCTGCACAAGGACAAGCCGCAAGGTGGTTTCGATCAGGAAATGTGGGACCAGATCCGTTCTGCCCATTACGGCTTTGAGGTTGGTCTTGAGATGCTGGGTATGCTGTTCCTGATCGGCGAAAACACCAAGTTCTGGGATATGAAGGTGCTGGATGACCTGGAGGTGGTGATCCCTGACTATCTGACTGATCTGGACCTGCAGGCCCGGATGAAGAAGATTCTGGTGCCACCGCCAGCCACCAAGGCAGATGAGATTGTTGCGGTCTGCGGTGGTATGTACTATGGCCAGGAAGCACCGGGTCTGCCTCCTTTTGTGACTGAGGGGATGCACTTTGAGAAGGATCAGCCGCTCTACATCATTGAAGTTATGAAGATGTTCAACACCATCCGGGCACCGTTCTCCGGTACCATTGACAAGATCATCATGGAAGGTGGCGACGGCACCATTGTCCAGAAGGGGCAGCCGCTGTTCAAGATCACCCCGGATGAGAAGTTTGTTGAGGTGGATGCTGCGGTTATCGAAAAAGAAAAGCGGGAGCGTACCGCTACCTATCTGAAGGCGGTGCTGTAAACGAAGACATTTTGAAACACGGAGCAACAGAGCAACGGAGAAAACCACGAAAAATCTTTTACGCAGAGATGCAGAGAAACAGAGAAAAACGAAAGAACAAACAAAAACGGTTTTTATTTTAACCCTTTTAACTTGTTTCCTCTGCATCCCTGCTTCTCTGCGACTCTGCGTTAAGATTGTAGAGGTGCTCGGTTTGAACCACTGTTAAAACTTCAAAAGGCTCCAGGTATCGCTATCTGGAGCCTTTACTGCTTACAAGCGAGGTAATCACCATGGCAACATTTGACAAGAAGACAACAGCAGACTGGGAAAAACTGGCCAGTAAAGAGATCAAGAAAGAGACCACTGCCCCATTAACCTGGGATACGGCTGAAGGGATTCCGGTCAAGCCGCTCTATACCCAGGCTGATCTGGAAAAGCTTGAAAACATCGATACCATGCCAGGTTTTGCGCCGTTTCTGCGTGGTCCCAAGGCCACCATGTATGCTGGCCGTCCCTGGACCGTGCGTCAGTATGCCGGATTCTCAACCGCAGAAGAGTCCAATGCCTTTTACCGTCGTAACCTGGCAGCAGGTCAACAGGGGCTTTCGGTTGCCTTTGACCTGGCAACCCACCGTGGCTATGACTCTGATCACCCCCGGGTGGTTGGTGATGTGGGCAAGGCTGGTGTGGCGATCGACTCAATCCTGGATATGGAGATCCTGTTCAAGGAGATCCCGCTGGCTGATGTCTCGGTCTCCATGACCATGAACGGCGCCGTGTTGCCGATCCTGGCACTCTACATTGTGGCGGCAGAGGAGCAGGGGGTAACCCAGGATAGACTGGCTGGCACGATCCAGAACGACATCCTCAAAGAGTTCATGGTTCGTAACACCTATATCTATCCGCCAACCCCATCCATGAAGATCATTGCTGATATTATTGAATATACCAGCAAGTATATGCCCAAGTTCAACTCCATCTCCATCAGCGGCTACCATATCCAGGAGGCTGGCGCCAATAACGTACAGGAACTGGCCTTTACCCTGGCTGACGGTATTGAGTATGTGAAAGCTGCCCTGGCCAAGGGGCTGGAGGTGGATCAGTTTGCACCGCGGCTCTCCTTTTTCTTTGCCATCGGCATGAACTTTTTTATGGAGATCGCAAAACTGCGGGCTGCCCGTTTCCTCTGGGCAGAGCTGATGTCCCAGTTTAATCCCAAGAATCCACTCTCTCTGGCACTGCGGACCCATTGCCAGACCTCCGGCTGGAGCCTGACCGAGCAGGACCCGTACAACAACGTGATCCGCACCACCATCGAAGCCATGGCAGCGGTGCTGGGCGGCACCCAGTCGTTGCACACCAATGCCCTTGATGAGGCGATTGCCTTGCCCACCGAGCATTCTGCTCGTATCGCCCGTAACACCCAGTTGGTTATTCAGGAAGAGTCTGGCATTACCAAGGTGGTTGATCCGCTGGCCGGTTCCTACTATGTGGAGTCCCTGACCGCCTCGCTGATCGAGGAAGGGCGGAAGCTGATCGCCGAGATTGACAGCCTGGGCGGCATGACCAAGGCGATTGAGTCCGGTATGCCTAAGCTGAAGATTGAAGCGTCTGCCGCCCGTAAACAGGCCCGGATTGATATCGGCAGTGAAGTGATTGTAGGCGTTAACAAGTACAAGCTGGCAAAAGAAAACCCGATTGAGACCCTGGATATTGACAACACCGCCGTGCGGGAGGCCCAGATCGCCCGCCTGAAGAAGCTGCGGGCAGAGCGGAATGAGTCTGACTGTCAGGCAGCCCTGCAGGCCATTACTGCAGTTGCTGAATCTGGCCGGGGCAACCTGCTGGAGGCCTGTGTGGATGCAGCCCGCAAGCGGGCCTCGGTTGGTGAGATGTCTGATGCCATGGAAAAGATCTTTGGCCGTCACAAGGCAGAGATCAAGCTGGTTTCGGGGGTATACGGAAAAGTGTTTGAACAGAGCGAAGAGTTTAGTGCCCTAAAGAAAGAGGTTGATGACTTTGCAGAAGGCGAAGGTCGCCGTCCCCGGATTCTGATCGCCAAGATGGGGCAGGATGGACACGACCGTGGCGCCAAGGTGATTGCCACCGCCTTTGCCGATGTTGGCTTTGATGTGGATATGGGACCCCTGTTCCAGACCCCGGAAGAGACCGCCAAGATGGCGGTTGAAAACGATGTCCATGTGATCGGCGTCTCCAGTCTGGCTGCCGGTCACAAGACCTTGGTGCCGCAACTGGTGGCAGAGTTGAAAAAGCTTGATGCCACTGATATCGTCGTGGTCTGCGGCGGAGTAATTCCCCGTCAGGATTATGAAGAGCTGTATGCTGCCGGTGCTGCCTGCATCTTTGGGCCGGGCACGCCGATCACCAAATCAGCCCGCGAGACCCTGGAAGCGATTAAGAAAAAGGGGTAAAGGTCAAAAATCTTAACGCAGAGTCGCAGAGGTACAGAGACGCAGAGTTTATGTAACAGTTTTTTAGTTTCTTAAAATACTTTTTCTGTAACCCTGATTCTCTGCATCTCTGCGTTAAGATTCTGTTGCTTATAACATTATGGAACTACAGACACTCGCCGATAACATCCGAAAAGGGAACATCCGTGCCATGGGCAAGGGGATTACCCTGATCGAAAGCAAGAAACCTGAGCATGCCCAAAAGGCTTCTCAGCTGCTTGATATCCTGCTGCCCCATACCGGAAACAGTTTACGGGTCGGCATTACCGGTGTGCCGGGGGTTGGTAAGAGTACCTTTATTGAGGCATTTGGTAGCTACCTGACCGGACAGGGGCATAAGGTTGCGGTACTGGCGGTTGATCCTTCATCACAGATTACCGGCGGCAGTATCCTGGGTGACAAGACCCGGATGGAAGAACTGTCCCGCGATCCCAACGCCTTTATCCGTCCCTCACCAGCCGGTGATACCCTGGGCGGTGTGGCCCGGCGGACCCGTGAGACCATGCTGCTCTGCGAGGCAGCCGGATACAACATCATTATTGTTGAAACCGTCGGGGTGGGGCAGTCTGAAACCACCGTGGCATCCATGGTGGACTTCTTCATGCTGCTGCAACTGGCAACAGCCGGTGATGAACTGCAGGGGATCAAAAAAGGGGTGATGGAGCTGGCCGATGCCATCATCATCAACAAGGCTGATATTGACCAGCAAAAAACGGCACTTGCCCGGCAGCAGTACGAGAACGCCCTGCATATCCTGCGGCCCAAAAGCAGCAACTGGCAGGTGCCGGTGTTAACTGTTAGCGCCCTGCGCAATGAAGGAGTGTCGGCAGTCTGGGATATGCTGGATAGCTTCCGTGCTGCCATGCAGCAATCAGGAGAGTTTGACGAGGCCCGTAAACACCAGTCAGTGGACTGGATGTGGGCATTGTTGATGGATGACCTGAAGGGGCTGTTTCTTAATCACAAGGATGTGAAGGGGATCTTCCCGCAACTGCAGGAAGCGGTGGCACAGGGGATTACCACACCATCGGCGGCCTCTCGGCGTTTGCTGGATGTGTTTAGGCGGTAAGATGGATCTGTCAACACCTTAGGTACGGAGATTCTTTTAAACATTAACGCAGAGCGGCAAGAGGAGCAAAGGCGCAGAGCAAGCTGTAGGTGTAGCAAATATTGATTTTGTTCTGTACCAATTCTGCGTCCCTGCTACTCTGCACCTCTGCGTTAATAGATTATACGATTTTTCAATACGGATCTGAGCAGTAAGTGAGAGGTGCTAAAATGCTACAAAAAATTAACCATATTGGCATAGCCGTGCAATCTTTGGATGCTACCTTACCGTTTTATCGTGATGCGCTTGGTATGGTCTTTAAGGGCGAAGAAGAAGTTGCCGAACAGAAGGTGAAGGTAGCAATGTTACAAGTGGGTGAATCCAAGATAGAGCTGCTGGAGCCCACCAGCCCGGACAGCCCCATAGCCAAGTTCATGGAAAAGAACGGCCCTGGCATCCACCATATCGCCTACGAAGTGAAGGATATTGAGGCAGCCATTGCCCATATGAAGGAGCAAGGTGCCAGGATGATTGATGAACAGCCCCGTAACGGCGCCCACGGCACCCGGATTGCCTTTGTACATCCTAAAAGCAGCAACGGAGTGTTGACTGAGCTATGTCAGTGTGGACAAGAGGCTCATTGAAACAACAGAGTGAGTCTTCATTCCCTATGTGAAGGTGAATCAAAATGGCAACCTCGAATCTGCTGACATATGAATGGGACAAGCGCAAAGAGACGTCAAATATCAAGAAACACGGAGTGTCGTTTCATGAAGCGTCAACCGTTTTTCTTGATCCGCATTCATTATCCTTCTATGATCCGGATCATTCGGACGATGAAGAACGGTTTATTACCTTGGGCGTTGCTGCAACAGGCAGGATTTTGTTTGTATCACACACTGACAGGGAGATGGTTACCCGGATAATTAGTGCACGAGAAGCAACAAAATTGGAGTGTAAAGGATATGAAAAAGCAAATCGATGAATTAAGGCCGGAGTACGACTTGTCGCAGCTAAAAGGTTGTATTCATGGTAAACATGCTGCACTGATAAAGCATGGAATTAATATTATACGGCTGGAGGCTGATGTGGCAGAAATTTTTCACGACGATGCTTCAGTTAATGAAGCGTTGCGTACACTGATTCGACTGAACAAGCAGAAAGCCTCAAAATTGGTATCAGCATAGGATGAATCCAGCAGGACTACTAGCGAATGGTGTTTGACTATCTGTGTATGCAGCCAGGTTTTTCGCCTGATTTAATGCTGTTTAAACTCTGTTGCTCAGTTACTCCGTGTTTCAACCAAGCTGTATGTCGGGTGTTACACAAAATCAGCAGGTTATTGCCGGAATTGAGATAAATGCTTGACAGCCGTTATATTTATTGTATTATTCCCAGCAATTAGTAGAACATATAAGTAGTTGAATATTAAGATGATGAAAGTAAGTTGTTTTAATTATTCATAAATTTATATGAAGGGTGGTGAGGCTCCCAAGCAATCGAAAAAGTAACGTTAACGGAAGAAATTTTATTTTATTAGGCAGTACATACACCACATGAAGGAGGAAAGTTTCATGACTAAGTTTCAAAAGCAGATGTTGACCATCGCCGCAGCCGGTGCCCTGACCGCCGTAACTGCCCTTCCTGCAATGGCCTTTGAGAATGAGTTCCATGGTATGTTTAACTTTAACACCGTCCTTTCAAACTATAACAACGGCGGCGGTGGTAATCTTGACTTTGGCATCAATGCCCTGCCTGTTGGCGTGCCTACGCAGACTCAGTTAAATAATGCAAACTTTACAGATAGCCGCAAGATGAACAGTTACTTGGAGCAGCGCGCTCGTATCCAGTATATTGCCAAAGCTAGTGATGATCTAAAGTTAGTTACTCATTTTGAGTTCAACACCATGTGGGGTAATGGAGCTGCTGGCGGTGATCTGGATACCGATGGTGGTGGACAAATCAACACCAAGCACTTGTATCTCGATTTTAACATGGGCAAGCAGTTCAATGCAAAAGTTGGTTTGCAGCCATACAAGGATTCACTGAAAGGTATCTTTATTGATGCAGATGCGCCAATGGTGCTGACCACTACCAAGCTTGGTAGCTACACCTTGGGTCTTGGTTTTGCTCGTTACGGCGCTGAAGCAGCTCCTGGCACAAACGTTGCTTGGGCCACAAGTACCGGTAACTTTAACAAAGACCTGTTTGTTATGGATAACAGCTTTGCTGTTAATAAGGATACTAAAGTCGGTCTTTCTTATTATTTCTTGGCTGATAACTCAGATTCTACTGCCCCAACCGCAGCAACAGCAAATTTTCCTCAGTACGGTTATACGGGCTATACCAACTATCTGGGGCAGTTTGAGCACGCATTGTATGGCCATACTCGTAATCAGTCTGTCTTGCTGCATACCCTTGGTCTGAACGGTCAGACTAAAATTGGTAGCTTGAATCTTTCCGGTTTCGCTGCTATGCAGGCTGGTACACAGAAGCTTATGACTGCAACTAATACAAGTCGTAACTTCCACGGCTGGGCTGCCAACGTTGCTGCTGACATGAAGGTCGGCTCCGGTAAGGCAAAGACTGCCTTCCTGTTTGTCTCCGGAAATACCGGCACTAACCGTGCTCAGTACAACGGTTGGGTGAGCTCCTCAATCGACTCCTACAATGAGTCAGGCATGATGATCTTGGCTCGTAACACCTACAACAGCCCCACCAGCACAGATCAGTATATTCGTCGTGATGTGAGCAACATCGCTCTGTTGACTATGGGCTATGATGCACAACTGACCGAAAAGTTTAACCTGAACGGCAACGTTGGCTTCGGTTGGGCACCTTCTTCTGCCGATGCTCCTTATGATCTTAAAACTCTTACTCGTAACAACAGTGACTTTATGGGTACAGAGCTTAACGTTGAGGCTGGCTACCAGCTGTACAAAAACCTGAAGCTGCAGGCGCAGGCCGGTTACATGATTTTGGGTGGTTATTACAAAAATTCAGCCTATAAATCTGGTGTGACAGCTGCACAGGTTGCAGCAGGTACTGCATCCGTAGTGGATCCAGAAAACCCCTACACCATGCGTATCCAAGCACGTTACAGCTTCTAAGCTGCTGACGTAGCATAAAACGCAAGATCAGGCGGCATGGGAAACCATGCCGCCTTTGTTTTGACAGTTGACAGGTGATATGGCATACTCACTCGGCTTTTTCTTCATGCCTATGTGATAGACGGAGGGTCTATGAAACGATTGATCATTGCGATACTGGTGCTGCTGGTGGCTGTGCCAGCCTTTGCTGCACCCCTAAGGGTCTATGTTGGTGAGTTTAATGCGGTTGGTGTGCAAGCCAAGGATGATACCAAGGTCGTCTTGCAATCATTGTTGGCTTCCCGTTTGAGTGGTGACAAGCTGCTGGCAGTAAGCACTGCCTCAGAGTCTGATGTGGTGGTAACTGGCACCTATATTGCCATTGGCAAGCAGTATAATATTGATGCGGTCGCAAAGACTACTGCTGGTCAGACTGTTGCCCGTACCTTTGTACAGGGCGAGGGTGGCCAGGATGCCCTGTTCGTCGCCACCGGCAGGCTGGCAGAAAAACTGTCAGCTGATCTGTTAAAGCAGCAGGAGGCCGGTGCTATTCCGCTGGCTGCCCAGTTGCCTGTTGCGCTGCCGGTCCGTTCGCCAAATAGTGATATCGTACGCTCAGCACTACCTGTTACAAATGGTGATCTGCAACGGGTGCAGCAGGGCGATATCATCAAACCTCAGGCCTTTTATCGCGGCGCCCCTAATAAGGGTGAGATCAAGCGGCTGGATGGTATGTTTAATCTGCTGACTGTTGGGAACACGGATGCAAACGGCAAGCGTGAACTGTTCATGGCGCAGGATCGTGCGGTTCAGTTGGTGCGTGAGGGTGAAAGACGTCCAATCACAGGCTTTGGTTTAGGCCCCAATGATAAAATTCTTGGCCTTGATTATGTTGATGCCGATGGGGCAGGTAAGCCCTTATTGTATGTGAGTATTGTTACAGGCGGGGAAGTTGCATCGCAGGTATGGGAGCTGAAGAATAATAAACTGGTTAAGGTTGCTGAAAATATCCCCTACTTCTTCAGGGCAATTGCCTTGGCCGGTGGTCCTTTGAAATTGTACGCACAGGAACAGGGAACTAAGGCAGACCGTTACTACGGCGACGTGTATGAGGTGGCGTTGCAGGGCAAGAAAATTGTTAAAAAGACCAGGATTCCAATGCCGCGCTACGGCAATGTGTACAGCTTCAACCAGTTTAAGCATCCCAGTGGTGAACTGCTGACCGTCGTGTATCATGAGGAGAACTATCTGATCGTCTATGACAAAGATCAAAAAGAACTCTGGCGTAGTAATGATGCCTTTGGTGGCTCTGAGCTGTTCTATAAAGTTGAAGATGATGCAATGATTAACCCGACAACGGACAAGTATCGTTGGTTCTTTATGAATCAGCGGATACTGGTAACCAAACAGCAGGAAATATTGGTTGGCAAAAATGAAGGATTCTTTGTGGTCGGAAATGCTCGCATGTACAAAAAAGGCGCGGTCTACAGCCTGTACTGGAATGGCGCAGCCTTGGAAGAGGTCTGGCGCACCAAGGATACCCAAAACTATATGCCGGATTTTGCGTTTGATGAGGCTAAGAGCGAGTTACTTTTGCTTCAGTTAACCCAGCGTGAAGATGTGTTGATGCGCACGAAAGGCGCCAGTGCACTGCAGATTAAGAAGGTGGAATAGTAATTCGACAGGTGGATCGTTAGAGGGGCGGCATGGGAAACCATGCCGCCTTTTTTATTGAGGCAGGCGAGTAGCTGTGGCATAGTGTGATGCGGAATTGCAGGAGGTGACAATATGAGTGATCTGGTAACGACGAATCAGCTAATGGTTGTGCTTGAGGCAATGCGTTCTGAAATAAAGGTGATACACGAATGTTACGGCATTCACTCTAAGCAGATCGAGGATCTGCGAACAGACCTGAAAGAAGACATTGCCCTGGTTGATGCCAAGGTGATGGGGTTGTAAAAACGGGTGGATCATGTTGAAGAACGCCTGAGTCGTGAAATAACCGAGGTTCGGGCTGAGGTGGCAGAGGTCCGATTGGATTTAGCGGACCACCGCAACAACACCGAGATGCACCGTGTTGCAAAGAAGCGGACATTGAAGAAGGTGGCATGACAGTGGTAAAAATAGGCAGCATGGCAGCAGGCATATTTTGACACCTGCCGGGGGATATGGCATACTCCTCCGGCTTTTGTGCGTCTGTGGTTATAGAAAAGAAGGTAGAGTCCATTGATCGCTAAACAAATAGATCCCAGCCTGCCCCGGTGGTGGGCTGATC
>Ga0074197_1002722_pt1 | contig 11756 bp, 15 predicted proteins | sample EPASupsiteSAE305_FD_64526 | JGI IMG/M metagenome (GOLD analysis project Ga0074197, IMG submission 64526) | Bioremediated contaminated groundwater microbial communities from EPA Superfund site, New Mexico - SAE3-05 reassembly with SPADES | ecosystem: Environmental > Aquatic > Deep subsurface >...
CAACTATACCTGTGATTGGTGTTCCCATAAAGTCTACATTGGAGGGAATGGATGCCTTGTTGGCTATTGTTCAGATGCCTCCGGGAATTCCAGTTGCAACTGTAGGTATTAACGGTGCTCTTAACGCAGCAATTCTAGCCGTTCAGATGATCGCTCTTTCTGACAAGGAACTTGAATTGAAACTTGCAGCTTATAAAGAAGGCTTAAAGAAGAAAATTGTAAAAGCCAATGAAGAGCTGAAGGAAGTTAAGTATCAGTTTAAAACTAATTAATTGAATTTGTAAACCGGCATGCCAACAGAAACCATTTTAGTGGCTTCTGTTGGCATGTTGGCTATTAACCCCTAACCAGACTAAAGATGGATTATTTTAATTATTCCCGTCGTGAATCGTCAGCCGTAAATATTGGAGGTACTCCTCTTGGAGATAAAAATCCTATCCGCATACAGTCAATGACAAATACTTCCACACAAGACACGGAAGCATGTGTGGCTCAGGCAAAGAGAATTGTCGATGCCGGAGGTGAGTATGTACGCCTTACCACTCAAGGTATAAAGGAGGCTGAGAACCTGATGAATATAAATATCGCTTTAAGGCAAGCAGGATATATGGTTCCTTTGGTAGCCGATGTTCATTTCAATCCTAAAGTGGCCGACGTGGCAGCACAATATGCCGAGAAGGTAAGGATCAATCCAGGTAATTATGTGGATGCCGCACGTACTTTTAAGAAACTAGAGTACACTGATGAGGAATATGCTTTGGAATTACAAAAAATACGCGATCGTTTTGTCCCTTTCCTGAATATCTGCAAGGAAAACTATACTGCAATCCGCATAGGTGTTAATCACGGATCTTTATCAGACCGTATTATGAGCCGCTACGGTGATACTCCCGAAGGTATAGTTGAATCGTGTATGGAATTTCTCCGTATTTGTGTAGAAGAGAACTTTACTGCTGTTGTTATCTCCATAAAAGCATCCAATACGGTGGTAATGGTAAGAACCGTCCGTCTTTTAGTTGCAACCATGGAGAAAGAAGGAATGAACTTCCCGCTACACCTTGGAGTAACCGAAGCTGGCGATGGCGAAGACGGAAGAATAAAATCTGCTTTGGGAATTGGTGCACTTCTTTCAGATGGAATTGGCGATACTATCCGTGTATCTCTTAGTGAAGATCCCGAATACGAAATACCGGTAGCCCGCAAACTTGTTGATTATGTCGCAGCAAGAGCCGACCATCAGTATATACCGGGTATTGCAGCTCCGGAATTTGATTATCTTTCTCCTTCAAGACGAAAAACCTTTGCGGTAAAGAACATTGGTGGAGATAACCTTCCTGTGGTAATTGCCGAGCGTTTTGATGGCAAAACAGACTATAATCCTTTGTTTACCCCCGATTATATTTATGCTGGTCGTGAACTTCCGACTAAATGTATCTCGGGAGTTGGTTATATATTGGATGGCGATGTGTGGAAAGGCGAAGAAAATACCTATCCGGCATTTAATTTTAACAGCATTGATGCACTCCGAAATTCGGAAGCAGAGCTAAACTTCCTTTTCCTGCCATTTATGGCATTAACAGAAGAACTGGCGGAAGAACTGAAAGAAATGAAAAAGGTTGTTATCATTTCTCAGAGTAACCATCAGAATAAGTTAGGCGAGCATCGTGCATTGGTACATCAGTTAATGTCGGCAGGCTGCGAACATCCGGTTGTATTCTTCCAATACTATACCGAAAACGATTCAGAAGACTTGCAGATAAAATCTGCTGCCGATATGGGAGCTCTTGTCTTTGATGGCTTTTGCGATGGTATTTTTATATTCAATCAAGGAGATTTAAGTCATTCAGTGGTCGATGCCATTGCATTCGGAATTTTGCAAGCCGGACGTATCCGCACAAGTAAAACCGAATATATATCATGCCCGGGATGTGGACGAACACTTTTTGATCTGCAATCTACCATAGCCCGTGTAAAAGCAGCAACTAGTCATCTTACCGGTTTAAAAATTGGTATTATGGGCTGCATCGTTAACGGTCCGGGAGAAATGGCCGATGCCGATTATGGCTATGTTGGTGCCGGTCGTGGCAGAATAAGCTTATACAAGAAGAAAGAATGTATTGAAAAGAATATCCCTGAAGAAGAAGCTGTAGAAAAGCTTATTGAGCTTATTAAGGCTAATGGGGATTATATTGAGAAGGAATAATACTAGTCTGTATTTGATTGATAATCAATTATAAACTATATATCCAAGATAGATAAAGCTCTGATAATGCAGAGCTTTATCTATTTCTTCTGATTTTCATGCAAAAGGATTGATTTGTTCTGACTTTTAAATCCAATACTACCCATAAGTTTCTTGCCTAGTTTAGTATCTTTAGGAACATACTTGCCCTCTATATATAATTCTCCAAGCTCTTTGATGCACAGTTTATCACCTAGAGTAGCTCCTTTTTTTAAATAATCAAGCATAAATGTTCTTGTCTCTTTGTCATAAAAATCTTCTCCTAAAAGAATTTCAGCATTTCTCAATTCATAAAAGACACGATAATATGCCCTTCGTGTATGGCATTTGTTAGCCATTAATAAAGAGTAAAAGACATACTCTCCAGGATAATATAGCTCATTTAAATATGCTGTCTGGAGTTCTCCATATGCTTCTTTATCATTCTTTTCAGTAACAAGTCCTTTTAACTCGTTAATAGGGCGAGTATAGTTTAATGAATGTACTTCATTCCAGTCATATTTGCAATATTTATGATGAAAATAGAGCCAAATTGAGGTTATGGTTATTATACAAATTAGTACTGTTATAATTATCTTTTTCATTTTTTTATTTAAATATTTTATAAGGCTAATCTCTAAATCGGTTTCAATTGCTAAGATTATAATTAATGTGTGCTCTTAGAAATTTTTATTCAAGATTGATTTCTTTATCAGAATCTTTTTCAATAGCTAATCCGGAGCTAAACATAAGCTTCTTTCCTAATGTAATATCTTGTGGTAAGTCTTTCCCTTCAATATATAATTTTCCAAGCTCGTATATTGATTGTCTATGACCAAGTTTAGCGCCTTTTACTAAGTAATCAATCATCAATATCTTTGTTTCTTTACTACTATAGATTTTATTCTTTTCCATTTTTTCTATGAAGCGTAACTCGTGATAAACATCAAAATAAGCTTGTGGATAATGTGATCTATTTGCCAAAACAATTGAATAAAATAAAAATTCACCTTCATTAGGTTTATCTAAATACATTGAACGTAGTTTGTTGTATGCAATAGTATCTTTCTTTCTAAATGTTAGCCACTTTAATGAATCCGTTTGTTCTATTTTTTTTTGATATAAAGCCAAGTTGTCCAGTTCTTTGCTTCGTTTAGAATAATATACTATAAAAACTATAAGTAGTATTATATTAACAAGTATTATTGTGAAAAATCTTTTTGTCATGATTTGTAGTATTACAAATGAATAAAACGATTGTCAAATGCACTATTCTTCTCTGGTATTTCAGATTTTACTAGTACTTAAAACTTCTTTAATAATTTTTTTGCATCAAGAGATGTGGTCTGCTAATTTTGTGTAACTCCTCTATTTCTTCAATACTTTTAAACTTCCGTAACCCAAAAGAGTAATGCAACCATTATTCTGGATTTTATTTTAATTATCTCGATCTTTTTTAATGAACGAAGTTTACTCTATTTATTGCGTTTTATTTTAATTGTTTTTGCTTTATAGGCACCTAAAGGTAAAGGCATAAAAGGATAGGCGTATTGATAATCTTTAACTGTTACTATATTGAAACTATCTGATACAATCCATAATCTCATATTATCAACTTTTGCAGTTCTGTTTGCTAACCTTTTTTAAAATCCTTCTTTATACTTACAAATCACTTAGGTGGTTTTTCAATTTGATATTACTGTATTTCTTTAAAATGCTTTAAGCATAAACGCAATTCTTTTGCTGATTTCAGCAACTGTTTTTCTATTTCTAATTTTGGATTGAATTTTACAAAAAACTCATTGTTTAAGCCAATTTCATTCCTATCAATGATTGACATCACTTGGGCATTAAGTCTATTCAAGTGTAATGTTTTAGTCTTGTCATCATAATCAGGTAATTCTCCATTTTGAAGCATATAAACAATTACTTGCAAATAGTCTTCAATGTTTTCGTATGATACAGATACAATACGATTTCCATCGGAATATTGTAAATCATAGAAAGCATTACACCTTATTTTTTCGTTTGACATTCTAAATCCGAACTCTGTAATAAGGTAGTTGAAATACGCCTTTACATCTTCTGTGTATTTTTCTCCTTCTATCATGGCTTAATTTCTTGTAAATAATTAGGATGTAAATTTAAGTAATTTGATCATCATATTTTCCTCTATTTGATAAAAAATTGTAATCGATTTAGTTAAGCAAGCTCCTACATTTTAAAAATCGAAGATTGTACGTTTTCGACAACCACATACAAACATTACGCAAATACATTACCAAGAGCCTGTTATTAATTTTGGTGATGTCTTTTTCCGATATGCAAAGGATAATGGGCAGATTGGTTTAGAGTTAAATATTAGAGGCTTTTTTGAGTTTCCAGAATGGACTGCCGCAACTTTCATTTTGCTTGATAATGTATTAGGAGAATACCATGCTGAGATGAGTTTGAACCGTATTGACAAAAAGAAACTGAACGAAAATGAAGTTAATAGCTTGTTCTCTATCAAAGCCTTGCCAAAGGTTATTCAGGATTACCTGTTAGAACTAAACAACTAACACCATTTTTCTAATTCCAAATCATCAACCAGATTTTCAATCAAAAGGGTATCATTCCAAATTCCCCAGGGAGATAGTTGTTTTTGTTCTAGTGAAAGAGTTTTTACCAATTGTCTTTGCCATGTCTCTGTATCAATGATATGCCAGCCCAAAAATTCCCCCCTTACGATATGTTCTGTTCTCATGTATTTGGGCTTTTTAAAATTGTCAACAGGATAATGGCCAACATGTTGTATAATATTCTGCTTGTTAGCTGCTGATAGAGGAAAATATACCATATATCGTTCTTTAGAGCCTGCCAACTTATCAAAGTTGGCTGGTCTTTCAGAATATAATCCGGGCAGAATCCTTATTAAATCGCCTGTTGTTTTATCCTTATAGATGTAATGTAGATATGCTTTTCCCTTAGGCGTATTGATTTCAAAAATATCACCTTCTTTAATCCTTGCCATTAATACCCAATTGATTTTAAAAGTTTATACCTCTTTGCAGTTGTGCTCTATACGCTGGATTGGTAGATGAAATACTATTTATCTTATTGAACAATGTTCCACCGTTTTTACCTAATCCGTGAATTTCTATTAATGCCTATTCTACAGCTCTTGCATCTGTTCGGGACAAGTCTTTCATCAGCGATTGTATATTAATTACCTTTGAGGCTAAATGTTCTGCTGACTTTCTCGCAAGATTGTTGGTAATACCTGTTTTGCCATAGAAAAAGGTTAAAATTTATTTTAGCTCTCATTCGAGTCAAAAATACCGAATAAAAGTTTAATGGCAAAACTTCATCAAACTTTTTTAGCTCGCATAAGGTTTGTACATTTGGCGATATTCGTAAAAAAACAGGGCTTTATAGCTCTTTTAAGAGTTAAATCATGGATACTTTCGGCAATAAGATAACCGCCCTTAGGAAGGCAAAAAAAATATCATAAGGGGAACTGGCTAAAATGCTAAACACTTCTACTTCTGTTATCAGAAGGTACGAGCGGGACGAGATGACCCCACCTATCGACGTGACTAAAAAGATTGCAAAACTGCTTGACACAACGGTCGGATATCTGTTGGGGGAGATGGAGCAGGAAAACGTCTTCAAAAACTCGGAGATGCTCAAACGTTTTAACGAGATTGAAAGCATGAACGAGGAAGACCGTAACCACATCCTTTATACGCTGGATGCCCTTATTGAAAATGTAAAGCTTAAAGCGTTGTAATAAGAAAGGCCAGCAGTGCCGGTTAAGAATAAATTTGGTTCCATCATACAAATTATCATCAGTGGAGATAATCTAAACGGATTCTGACCAGTACATAAAAGATGAATTGTAGAAAGAACATTTTCGTGGTTTGACAACTACAGAAGGGGCTGCCGAAATATGAATTAACATTCGATTCGGCAGAGGAAATGGTCTAAATTGCTTCTATAAGATTTTTATTGAATAAAATTTAAACAGGCTCTTGTCATCGTGGAAGGGGCAGTTTATGCGGAAGCCTGTCCGCTCTCCGGCGTGATTCTGGTCGGGTTGGATGCCGTAATGGTTCAGCACTGCAAGTATCGAAAGCCGTTGTTTTATTTCTGATTAAAAATGTTAAGCTTAAAGCTCTATAATGCGAAAGCCTCGGAGAAAACCGAGGCTTTCGTTTCTATTCTAATTCCAAATTAAAATGCTTTTTGACCACCAAAGGTATATCGTTTAAATGCTGGCGCTTCTTTAACTCGTTTAACAAGTCTATTTCAGTGTTCATTGACTTTATTTGTGTAGCTATCTTACCAGTGATAAATACCTTTAATTCAGCTAACCTTTGGTCTGTCGGTATCTCCGTCTCAAAGTCTAGCAAATCGGTTATCCTTTTCTGTTCCTCTTTGTCGGTAGATGCCAACCGATTTCCAACATGTGTCGTTGTTGTAAGTTCAAGACCATTTATTATATAACCATAGTTAATATAGAAAGCATTACTATAGTTTGACTTCTGTAAGTTGATTATTTTAGAAAGTTCCTTGCCGTTAAAAACCCAACTGTTTCCCTTTTGCTTAAGACCAAGGGGAACAAATATTTCATCTAAGAGTTTTATTAAATTCTTCTTTTCCATTTGCAAAATTTTTAATAGGAGTCTAAAACGATTTTCCAAGTACCACCATAATTTTGTTCAAATAGGCTTTGGTGTTTGTACAGCTGCTCCCAATCCTGCTGCATTGCTCTTGGATTAAACGGCTTCAACTCATATATGGTTTTTGTGCTGAAATCTACGAAGTCTGGAATTATACCAGAAATCCCCCCTAAATTCCTTCATCTAAACTCCTTCTACTACATCTCCAACTTTATACGCTTTATGCATCTTTTGTCCAAGCTGTAAGGTGGCTTTTGCTTTATAAATTTGGAAACATTTGCTTTGCTCTTTTATCTTCCAACTTTTCTATTTTCTTCTTTGTAGAGTAATAATTTGATTTACTCAACAAGTCGCAAATCTTTGGAAGATGGTTTTCCAAAAAATCATTGTATTCGTTTACTGCTGTAACCTTTGATAAATCTTGTTCATCATTTATCAAAGCCTTGATTAAAGCTAAATCTATCCATTGGCTAACATCTAAAACTTTACTAATATCAACAGTTTTAAACGATTGGGAACTACTAAACCTAATTATTATTTCGCCATTTGAATACGTCTTATAATAATCCCCAAAATACTCCGAAGTGTCTTTGTCAATTAGCTTAAAGCCATTTGAGAAAAGAATATCATATTTAAAAGTTTCGTTCTCCATAGCTCCAATTATTTAGTTAACCAAAGTCCATCAGGACTTACTTTATATGCCTTGTCAAGGTTTTCTTAGCCATATAGCAATATCTGTAATATACGGGGGAAACATACAAGCCCCCCGAAAAAACAGTCCGCAACTGCGGGCTGAAAAATTGAATTATTGATTTAAACAAAATTTTTACTTTGAATAATCAATAGAAATAACAATCCATTTATTTTGTCGTCTTTCTAATCCATAAATTATTTCTGGACTTTTGTTGTCTTTTTTTCTTTTAAAACAAACTTTTGCTTTATTTTCTAAAATGGTTTCCTCTATATCATATTGATAATACCCAAAATTATTTGTAAATTTTTTATCTTTACCAATATTGTATTGAAACTTTATCAGTTTTTTCCAGTCTTCTTCTGGATTCTTTGACCCTATCTTTTTATATACTTGAACTATATCAATATATTTTTTAGCTTCATCAAAATATAAATCCTGTTCTGCTGATACCAATTTTACAACTACAACAAAAGGAGTTTCTAAAATTGTATTTTTATTTTCAGTGCAAGAAAACATAATCAAAGTAAATATGGTTGTAAAATATAATCCCCAATTTTTATTTTCCATAGTATTTTAAATAAGGTTTAGCTGTAACAGATTTTGGACCCTTAATATTTTTTGCACCTGACAATTTCATTACAGCATTATACAAATTATTGGGTGATGTAACTCTTGTATCATTATACATCGTATTTAGTGGAAAAGGGACATTTACATATTGACTTGCATCTAATTTTCGGAAAACACTCTTTAATGCACTTTCGGCAAATGTTGAGCAATTTAAATCACTTGCGTTATATGCTTTTCCTGAACGTGCCGTTATAGAAGCATAGTTTTTCAATAGCAGAATGTCCTGTCTCACCATCTTTTGAAAACCATACCAGCCAATAACTATCCCTTCCATCCCATTGAGACAAACATATCCGGTACTGCAGTTATCTGTTTTACATTTCGTTTCACTCCGGTAGCATCATAAAGATACTCCCTAGTATGACCTTGAGCAAATTGTAACGCACTTGGCAAATTTAATAAATTGTATTGAATTTTTGCTATTTTATTGTGAGAATCTCTTGTTAAATTCCCATTGGCATCGTAAGTATATTCAAGAGCTGCACAACTTTGCAAAGGGAAATTGAGTGCACCGAAGTATGAGGGCTCATATTCTTGTGCATCTGTTACACTATTTGACTGATTTCCATTGTAATTCAGCGTCAAATCATCTATGAGTTTCCAACTGTAAGGATTATTATTTGCAAGGCCATTTCTTTGTAAGCATACGGTGAACCCCATATTTTCTTTTAAAATTCTTTGATTTATTCAGAGATTTTTCAAAAACTTTGAAAAAATCCTCAAAGAGTCGTAGTTCTTAGCTATTCTTCCCAGTTGTGGGTAAGAATTCTGCCAGATTTTTACTGTAATCGGTATCATAGTCGTGTATTCTGGTTAGTACATACGCCATCTTCAAGAATTAACAGGTGTTTGGTGTTGGACAATAAAAAAAACTCCAACCGGCTGTCTTTACATAGAACATCGGGAGCATTATTATCAGTATTAGTCGGACAAACACACAAATTTGCTAATTATTCTTTTATTCTCAATTGATCCAATTCATCAGAATACTTATCTAATTCTTCTAGATTCTTAAACGGAGGAGGAAGTAATAATGAATATGCTTTTTTAATTTTCTCACATGTTATATACTTTTTCTTTTCCTTATACCAATTCTCTATTGCTAATATTGTTTTAGTATTTACAACAGGCTTATGTGGGTCTGGCATAAAATCTAGATCTGATAAAAGTGAGATAACGTATAGAAATTTAATAATTTCTATTTCTTCTACTATTACATCTTTTGATGTACCTCTAGTCATTTTTTTCATTGAAGAAAGATTCTTCTTGAATAACGAGTCAATATTTACGTCACAATCTTTATTACAAGAATTTACTTTTACTATGCAGAATGCATTTAGCAACAGCAATATGAATATTATTTTTTTCATAATATATTTTTTTAACGTTTTATACCTGTAACATTACCCTTGCCGTTTACATAAATAGTAACAGTTCTGTTTGCTAACGTTTTTTTAGATGCTCTTTTATTGAGGATTTTTATTTTAATATTTGCTATAATTTGAAGGGAAAATCTTGTTTCCTTTGTAAGTATAGTAATAAAAATATGGATCAAAGAAAGGAGGAGGAGGTCCAAATCCTCGTTCATCTACAGAATACTGATCGTCAGGAAAGTAGATATAATCAAAGTCTTTTTTGTCTTTAGTAGGAATGAGGAATTTGTAAAATGTCATTTCAAAATCCACTCGATTATTGATATTTGACAAGACAATAACCTCTTTCATAAGGCTTTTGTCTTCAATATATCCAACGATTCTTGAATTTGAACTAAAAATAAAATACTCATTCAATTTATCTTTTTTTGTTGATGTAAAACAAAACTCAGGATTTGATTTATAAGTTCTCAAAACTAATACAATAACATCATCGCCATGTTTTAATATATATGAACTATCTTTAATTCCTCGTATAATTGAATCTAATTGAGTATTTATAACCTTAAATCGCTGTAATTTAAGTCCATTATGTTTGAGCTTATTTTTGCAATTTGAAAATGTCAATACAAATAAGAATCCAAGGCAAACCATCAAAATCCTATTTCTTTTTATTATATTCATAAGTAATTTATATTTTACTTCTTAAAATAGTTAAATTTTACTGTCGAAGTACCTCTCTGAGGCAAAAGTAAAGTATCTGGCCGATAGCTTTTAAAAAGACAACCATCTTTACCTACTTTAAAATAAATTGACCGATAAACATAAAGTTCAGCACTATTTTTTATAACAGTATTGTCAGGCTCAACAATGCTATCTTTCCCTCTTTTTATTAGTTGATTTTGATAAATCGAATCTTGATAATTAGGATCTGTGTATAATTCTTCTAATCCACATCTTATAAATATTCTTTTTCCTTTAAAATCAAAATACAACAATGCAGCCTTGTCATGATCTAATAGCGCATATGCAGGGCCAATAAGAAAATCATTGTTTAATATCTCGTTAACATCAACTGCAACTAGCTTTTGTGGGCAGCGAGATAAAACAAAGTTATTATATTGAGGATATTTTTTTAAGCATTCTTCAATAACCAAACGTACATCATCTCTTAGTTTTATTGATGTGTTGACTTTTATAATTATAGAATCATCACCATGAGATTCTGAGTTTAATGATTTAGAACATGATGCAAAAAGTAAAATCATCAAAAAACTGGTTGTTATTACATCTCTATATTTCATAAACTATTATTTTTATCTGCTAATAATTAGGCATGGGAAAGCTAATATGTTTAATGAGCTTCAACTCTTTTACATTTGACTCTCTATTTAATTTCATGTGTTTATCTATCTCCCAATTACAACATGCTTGGCAAATGTAATAAATTATGTTGATTTTGTTGATCAACTGACATTATTTTATGAAGGCCGTTTGTTAAAATCAGTAAGTGATAATGAGTTTGTATCAAGCCAATATGGAATAAAAGAATATCCGGACAATTCCAGCTCAGATGATGAGTCCTTTTATGATAATTATGATAAAAATTTATAACTATATATAGTATGTATCCGATATAATATATTAAATTTGCCAGATACGGTTCAGTTTAAAAGTGGGCATCAGATAATAAATAAATATAATGCTTCAGGAAAAAAGTTAAGCGATCAATATTATACTTTATTATATGGTGTGCAGGTACCCATAGCTGTAGGCAAAGTTCTCAATATAAAGAATAGTTATGGTTCTGATGAAGTAGATCTTATAAAGAAGCACTATGTTGATAATTTTGCATATAACTGGCATATCATGAATCAATCTCCAGGAGGATACGATTTAGAAAAAGTTTATAATACGGAAGGTTATGTAGATAATATTAGTTTAAGTAACCGTTATAACTATTTTCGTAAAGACCATTTGGGGATAAATAGAGAAGTGTGGGGAGACATTTACAAAAACTTCATTGAAATTGAGACAGTTTGGTATGATTTAATTAAACCAGCAGGACAAAGTTCTTACAAAAATGCTTATTATGAAGAACAACGTACTGGAAATAACCTAAATACTGCAATAACCGGTGTGGGATTAATTTTTGATCTATTAAGACTAATACG
>Ga0074197_1002724_pt1 | contig 11749 bp, 9 predicted proteins | sample EPASupsiteSAE305_FD_64526 | JGI IMG/M metagenome (GOLD analysis project Ga0074197, IMG submission 64526) | Bioremediated contaminated groundwater microbial communities from EPA Superfund site, New Mexico - SAE3-05 reassembly with SPADES | ecosystem: Environmental > Aquatic > Deep subsurface >...
TTCCCAAATCATAAATTAGTTTTCCTATTGTTTCGTCCGAGCTAACTTTGAAGAAATTAAGAAAAGATTTGCTGGCTTTCACCACTCTTAAATCCTTATCCAAAATAAGCAATGGTTCATGCACAGTATCAACAATATTTTCGTAAAAACTATTTTCTATATCTTCCTGCTTCAATTCAGTTTTTGAGGTTGATTTAACTAGTGTTACTATTTCATATTTACTATTTTGGGTTCTCATGACCATTATCTCCTTTAGAGTAAATATAAAATTGCTTCATGTATTTCCATTGATTTCTACACATATTATTTCTCCGTGCATTCCAATAAATTCTTTAAAACTCCTTTACTTCTTTAATTAGTTTTCAATTTGTGTTTACGGTAAACTTTTTGTCAAAAATTACTCTAAATGTTGAGCCTACGTTTTTCACACTTTCCACTTCTATTAGGGCATTGTTAATATTGCAGTAATTTTTTACAAGAGCTAAACCGAGACCATTTCCATCAAAACTTCTTGAGTAACCATGTTCTTCCTGTGTAAAAGGGTTAAATAGTTTTGGAAGAAATTCCTCTGCAATTCCTATTCCTGTATCTTTTATCTCAACAACAACGTTACCATCTGTGTTTTTTGTTATTAGTATTTCTACTTTCCCATTTTTTGTATAAACGATAGCATTATCTATCAAGTTCGCAAAAATTTGGGTGGTGCTATAATCATCAGCTAATATCTTGGGAGCATTCAATTCACAATTATATATCAATTCCAACCCTTGTTGATTAGCATTTAGCAGTTGCTCTTTATATAGTTTTTTTAGAACATCCTTATCAAGATCAACTATATGAAAACTTGGCTGATAATTACCTGTTTGTATTTCAGCGGCATTAAGTAGTAAATCTATAGTTCTAATAATTCTATTTGAGGCAAGATTAACACCACTAAAACATTCCACAACTTCGGAATCCTTTGGTTCGGCAAATAAAAAAGAGAGGTAATCTACATAGCCTAATACTGCGTTAAGTGGGGTTCTTATTTCGTGAGACATTTGTGCAAGAAATTCTGATTTCATTTTATCAGATTCTTCAGCATTTTCTTTTGCTTTAATTAATTCTTCGGCTACAAGTTTTTGTTCTGTAATATCTTCCTTAATGGCAAGATAGTGGGTAATAATTCCTTTTTCATTTATAATCTGTGAAATTGAAGCTGATTCCCAATATAGCTCACCATTTTTCTTTTTATTATGAAATTCACCGCGCCATTCCGCCCCAGAGGTAATTGTTGCCCATAACCCTTTATACTCACTTCTTGCTTTTTGTCCCGAGCTTAATATGCGGGGGTTTTGTCCGATTAGTTCATTAAGTTGATATCCTGTAATTTCTATTACTTTTGGATTTATGTATTCTATATTTCCTTCCGTGTCGGTAATAATTATTGAGGTAGGGCTTTGTTCAACGGCACGTGACAGTTTTTGAAGCTCTTCTTCAGCTTGTTTACGTTCTGTAATATCGCTTGAAATTCCTATGACGGCAATTAACTTTCCATTAGAATCACTAATTGGTGTATCTGTAACATAAGAGGGGAATGTACTTCCGTCTTTTCTTTTTGCTAAAAATTCTCCAGACCATGAGTTGCCCGCAATTAGTTGTTTCATTATTTCTGATGCTTGATCTTGGGTTTGTTCTGCAGGTGTCAGATCGATAATATTTTTTCCGATAGCTTCCTCTTTAGTCCAGCCATAGATATTCTCTGCGGCATTATTCCAATAAATAACTTTTCCTAATAAGTCGGTTGCAATTACAGCTTGTCCTACATTAAATAATAATTCCGCCTGAAATTTAATTTTATTTTGAATCTCTATGCGTTCACTAATATCTCTGCAACTTGCATAAATTAATCCGTTTGGGAGCAATACAGCATTAAAATCTGTTGAAATTAAATTGCCATCTTTAGCTACTAGATCAATCTCGGAAAATGCAAATCCAACGTTTAACAGTTTTTCAAATACTAGATTATACTCGTCAATCCTATCTTTTGGAGAAATATCAGCAATTGCAAACCGCATCATTTCTTCTTTTTAGTAACCCAACATTTGAACAACTTTAGTATTTACGTATGTATATCTTCCTTGCTTGTTAACAATAAATATTGCATCGGGAGAGTTTTCGGTAATTATTCTAAATTTTTCTTCGCTTTCTTGCAGTTCATTTTCAGAATTTTTTCGCTCTGTTATGTCTTGCGCCATTCCTAATATTTCTATAAGAGTACCGTTATCATCGCTCAGCAATGAGACATTTATATTAACCCATACGATAGCACCATTTTTATGAAGAAATCTTTTTTCCAGAGTGTATGAGTCGATATTTCCATTCGTCAAATCAGTAAAATTTTTCATATCCTTATAAATATCTTCGGGATACGTAAAATCTGTGAACTTCATTATAGATAATTCATCTAAGCTATATCCAGTCATTTTAGATAACATTAAATTTGATATGAGAATGTTGCCATGGGTATCAATTAATGCTATTGCAAAAGGTGCTTGGTTAAATATTGCTCTAAAACGTTTTTCGCTTTCTTTAATTTGCAGTTGAATCTGTTTGCGTTCAGAAATATCACGAATAATCATACTTGTAAGTTCACTGCCTTCGCGATTTTTGAAAATTGCAGAGGAAATTTCACACGGAAGAAATTTACCGTCTTTGTGAATAAGTGTTAGTTCACATCGTACTTTACCTTTTGCTATTCTTTCCGCTAACAAAAATGATAAATTCGGATCGGTCGTATCAACTATCCCAGATCTGCCTAAATCGATTAATTCATTTTCAGTATAGCCGAACATTGTGCAAGCTGCTTGGTTAGCCGATAATATTTTTCCGTCAGGACTTGTTAAAAGTATACCATCCATACTATTTTCAAAAAAAGTTCGATATCTTTCTTCAGTTTCTTGCAATAACTCTTGTGAATGTTTGCGTTCTGTAATATCGCGCCCAATTCCAAGTACACCAACAAGTTTCCCATCGTTATCATAAGTAGGCACCTTAATTGTTTCCAAATATGCACTTTGACCATCATCAGCAAATGTTATCAATTCCTCGTTGCTTGTAGGTTTACCTGCATCCATTGCTTTAATATCATTTTTCCTAAAGAAATCGGCTAATTGTATATCCACAAAATCATAATCGGTTTTGCCAATTATATCAATTTCATTAGCTCCAAAAAATCTTCCAAACATTGGGTTGCACAAGAGATATACGCCATTTAGATCTTTTAACCATATTAAGTCGGGAATTGTGTGTACAAGTGTACGAAGGCGAGCTTCAGAATTAATTAGATTGCGGATTAACTTTTTGTGTTCGGTTATATCTCTAACATTACATTGAATCACTTTATGATTATTTACTAAATAGACATTGCTAACAAACTCGACATTTATCATTCTACCATTTGCAGTTTTAAGCGGTAAATCTTCATAACGTACATATTCTTTGTTTTGCAACTCAATAAATTTTTCTTTATTGGCAGCTACATCTTTAAAGAAACCAATTTGCCATAATTCTTTGTCTATAAATATTTCTTTTGAATAATCAAGTAGCTCACACAAAAAAGGATTAACATCAATAATTTTTCCAGTTTCAGCGTCTAGAATGAGAATTCCATCTCTCGCTGACTCAAAAAGGCGACGGTAGCGTGTTTCCAAAAGCCCCAGTTTATTTTCTTCTTGTTTACGACTTGTAATATCCTGTGTAATTGTTGCAACAATATTTTTGTCATCATCATCAAAAATACTTATGGAATTCCATAGAACTGTCTTTATAATTTTTTCTTTAGTTAAAATATCTATTTCAATTGCTTCAGAATTATTTTTGGATAGATTATTTTTTAATAAAACAATCATCGAATCGGTTTTGTCCTCAGGAAAAAGTATTTCTATTGGTTTATCTATTACCTCGCTTGAATCATAACCGCTTAGTTTTTCAAATTCTTGATTGAACCGTTTTATCCGCAAAGCAGAATCCCATACAATAATTGGGGTTTTTGCATGTTCTAACAGAACATTTAAATATTCACTATTCAATCTATTTTTTTCGACTAAAGACTCTTCCGCTTTTTTGCGACTAGTAATATCTTCAATGGCGAGCAAAATTATTTTTTCTTTTCCAAATGCCGTTTCAATCTTTCGAGCATTTAAAAGCATTATTCGTCTGCCGATTTTCGAAAAATTGTGTTCAACTTCAAAGTTGTCAAATACTGTTTTTTCTGGTAGAATTGTCTCTAATAGTTCTCTAAGTTTAGGAATGTTCCACTGTTTATTTCCCAAATCATAAATTAGTTTTCCTATTGTTTCGTCCGAGCTAACTTTGAAGAAATTAAGAAAAGATTTGCTGGCTTTCACCACTCTTAAATCCTTATCCAAAATAAGTAATGGTTCATGTACAGTATCAACAATATTTTCGTAAAAACTATTTTCTATATCTTCCTGCTTCAATTCAGTTTTTGAGGTTGATTGATTTAATATTGCTTTTAAGTCTTTACTATTTCTAGTTTTCATGTCCATTTGCTCCTTGCAGGGTAAATGAAAAATTACTGCATGTATTTCTGCTGCTTTCTTCCCATATTAATTCTTCGTGCAAATCAATAAAATCTTTATAAAGTAAAAACTCAAGCCAATGTTTGATTCGCAGTTAGTAACTATTGTATTTAACTCTTCAATTTTGAAAAGTCGTACAATACCGTTTTTCGTAATTCCAAAACCATTATCTTAAATTGAAAAAGCATCTTTATCATATTTGGAGTGTTTCGTTTTAATGATAATTTTACTTTTTTTTCTTCTCGTCATTATTGGGTTCTTTTCCTCCTTTAACTGAAGGCGTCAATTTTTCCGTTTCGGTTTCAACCATTTACTTGCCAGAGCTAAATACTTCTAATGTGAGTTCTTTTGCATCTTTAATAACTTTTTCAGCATCTCTGAACATTGCTTCTGATTTTGATGTTATATCTTGCAGAATATTTGCAAACTTGCGTCTATTTTTATCTATAACTTTACTAGCATTTCGCTTTGTCTTTGATATATACTTATCCACCTCATCAATATATTCATCAGATTTATGCTTTAAGTCTTTTCTCAATTTCTTTCCACTTTTTGGTGTAGTTAAAAATGCAATAGCAGCTCCAACAGCGCCACCAGCCAAGAAGCCAATGAAATATCCTTTTACGCTTTTAGTATTTTGTGACATAACAAATTCCTTTCGTTTATAATTATTTAATTGGTCATAATTAATACAATTGACCAAAATATTCTATTTCAATAAATATTTAACTGTTTTTAAGAACTATAAATTATTACAGTTTATAAATTAGAAATCAATTGTTAGTTATTACTTTTGGTTTAACACGTCTTTTAGAGCCTTTTCAGTTGCATCTAGATCGTGATTAAACTCTCGTTTGAATGCTTCCCAGTTATCTTTTCCTTGAAAATTGTATTCGCTAATTCTCTTTTTTAGTTCTAAATTTTTTTCTTCAAGAGACATAATTTCATTTTCATATTTGCTTTTAAATGATGTACTAGCCGTGCGGAGTTTAACCTTAAAATCATCAATTCCTTTTTGGTTTACATTAATTTTCAAATCAGAATTAGTTCTGAATTGTTGCCATTCTTTATCATACTCAGCTCTCGCTTCTTTTAAATCTTGCTTTGCAATTTTAAACTCCTTTTTAGCATCAGCAACATTTTCTTGATTGCTTTCACAACCGCTAAAAACTGATCCTGCGAATAATAGGATAACTAGTGTAATAAAATAATTCGTTTTCATGATACTCCTCAAAATTGTTTATAATTATTAGAATGATATTAAATAGTGAATCGCTTTATGCAACAATTTACTTATCTTGATTTTGGAGTGATAACGCAATAATATTTCAAATTATTTTATATATATTTACTCCGCAATCTGTCAAAATATCTTTTAATTGTATTTTAATTAAACTTCACCATTGACATAATATAATATCAAGAAATTATGAATTGTTCTATAATGCAAAGGGATGAAAAAGGAACTACATCTTATGGATGAGTAAACTGTAGCGTCACTAACTTGGTTGACTATTAATAGTTCTGTTTCAAAAGATACTTTAGTTTGAATGGAACATCTGTCCAAAATAAAAATTTATAAAAACTTCCATAATTTCCACTTCCAGAAGTATTGTTTTTACAATAATATCACTTTTTAAGCGTAAAATACGGGAATCTTCTTGTTCCTGAACACAGAGGTACTATTAAAACTTACAACTATTTCAATCATTTTATCGTAAAATACTATAATTTATATTTGTTTTTGACAGCAATGAGAAAGCGATTTACAAAAGCAATCTTTTTCTTATTACAAAATTTAATTATGGATATTTATTATATTTGAAGAAAAGAAAAAATAGTTCAATTATGAAAGAGATAAACAACTTAAACTATCATACTGTTTTTAACGAAACCGTTGATGCTATTTTCATTACAGATGGAATTTCGGGTAAAATAATTGACGTAAACAATTCAGCAAATGAACTTCTCGGATATTCAAACGATGAATTAATTGGGCAAAATCTTATAAAAATATTAGAAGGCGACAATCCAACAGAAATTGAAGTAAATCCTAATCATTTTACTATGTATGATGACGTGCTTTCAAATAAAAAAATTAGAACCAAAAAAGGTAAAATTATTCATGTTGATATGATTATTAACACTTTTAGTGATGAAACGGGCAATTATGTTTTTACTTCGTTAAGAGATGTTAGTGAAAGAATTGGTTATGAAAACAAAATTATTTCGATAAATGAAGAATTAAGACAAAGCAATGCCAGTAAAGACAAGTTTTTTTCAATAATTGCTCACGATCTTAAAAATCCAATTTCTGCTATTATTGGTCTTTCCGAAATTGTTACCGATAAAGAAGAAAATATTGATAAAGAAGAAGCAAATCTGTATTTGGAGATGATAAAAAATCTTTCTCAAAGCACAAACGAGCTTTTGGAAAATCTGCTAAATTGGTCGCGTATTCAAACAAAAAACATAGAAGCTCAGAAAAAGTATTTCAATTTGAGCGAAATTGTAAACAAAATTATAAATATTCTTAAACCATCCGCCCAATTGAAAAATATTTTGCTAATTAATAGTGTTGACGAAAATTGCAAGATTTTTGCTGATTACGATATGATTAACACAATTATCCGAAATCTTGCTTCAAATAGCATAAAATTTTCATTAAATTATTCAAACATAACTATTTACGAAAAAAGTGACGCTATTTATTCGTACATTTCAGTTAGCGACGAAGGTGTTGGAATGGAAGAAAGCTATGTTGCAAATCTTTTTAAGAATGAAATTCAAACATCGCGACAAGGTACAAACAAGGAAAAGGGAACTGGACTAGGTTTATTGCTCTGTAACGAATTTGCCAAGCTAAATGGTGGAATTATTGAAGTAGATAGCATTTTGAACGAAGGAACAACTTTTACAATTAAATTGCCAAAAGAATAATCATGAAAAAGAGTCTTTTTTTACTCATTGTAGTTACTTTTGTGTTTTTATCAAACATTAAAGCACAAAACAAAAAAATAAGATTTGCCGTTCATTGGTTGCCACAAGCTCAATTTTCTGGTTATTATATTGGTGTCGAAAAAGGCATTTATAAAAAATATGGATTTGATGTTGAAATTATTCATGCTTCACCAAGCATAACTTCGCAAGAGCTACTTCTTGATGGAAAAGCTGATTTTGCCTCAATGTTTTTAACAACTGCACTAATTTTAAAAGCAAACAACACTCCAATAGTAAATGTGGCTCAATTATCGCAAAGATGTGGACAAGTTCTAGTTGCAAAAGCTGATAATATAAAAACTCTTTCGGATTTAAATGGTAAAAAAATTGGAGTTTGGAGGTCAGGTTTTGACGAAATATTGGTCTCTTTTATAAACAGAAACAAGTTAAATGTCGAACTTGTTCTTATAAATTCGACAATAAATCTTTTCCTTTTTGGTGGAATTGATGCAATGAACACAATGTGGTTTAATGAATACCATTCAATTCTAAATGCGGGAATTGACAGTAACGAGTTAAAAACATTCTTTTTTGCTGATTATGGTTTAGATATTCCAGAAGATGGAATTTATATGCTTTCAGAAAATTATGATAAAACCACAGTTGAAAAGTTCATTAAAGCCACTTTTGAAGCGTGGGATTACACATTTAATCACAAAGACGAAGCAATAATATTAGTTGAACAAGAAATGAAATACAAAAATATTGCATTTAATAAACCTCATCAAGTTTGGATGCTTAACAGATTACACGATTTGTTTTATGTTAAAGATAAAAAGTATATAAAAGGTCAGCTTTTGAAATCTGATTTTGAAAACGCTTATAAAACACTTTTTGACTTAGGTAGAATTAAAAACAACTTTAATTATTCAGATTTCTATTTCGGAATTAAATAAACAAAAATTATGTTACCCAAAAAAAACACGTTCGCTTTTCGGCTTAATCTTTATGTTGTCTCGTCTATTTCAATAATTGCGGCTATAATATTTATTTCATTTTATTTAATTTCTCGCTCCATAATTCTTAAAAGTGCCGAACAAAATGCGAAGAATATTACTGAAAAATACGTTAATAAAATTGATGCAGTAATTGGAAGAGTTGCAAAAATTCCTTTCAACTTTGCAATGGTTATTGAAAACGGAATGTTAAATGAACAACAAATAACCAAAATGCTTCAAAATATTGTTTCAAACAACGATGAGGTTTATGGAAGCGCAATTGCATTTGAGCCTTTTAGCTTTAATAATAATAAATATTTTTCGTCAATTTATGTCTATAAAAATGGTGAAAAAATAGTTACTGCTAACTTAAACGACCCCAAATATGAGTATTTTTATCAAGATTGGTATCAAATTCCAGCAAAACTTGGCAAACCAGTTTGGAGCGAACCATACTTTGATGAAGGCGGTGGAAACACTTTAATGACAACTTACAGCGTTCCTTTTTATAAAACTGAAAATGGCATTCGTAAGTTTTGGGGCATTATTACGGTTGATGTTGAGTTGAATTGGCTTAATAAACTTGTTTCCTCCATAAAAATTTATGACACTGGTTTTGCCTTTGTAATTAGTTATGCAGGAACTTTTGTTACACATCCAAATAAAAATTTTATTATGAACCACACTATATTTTCACTTTCTGAAGAACACAATATTCCTTCGTTACGCGAATTTGGACGCAAAATGATTGATAGAAAAAGTGGTTTTGAAAAGCTAAATGGAGTTACTATAAAAGATGATTCAAGAATTTACTACACTCCGTTTAATTCAAACAAGTGGTCACTTGGAGTTATTTTTCTTGATAGAGAACTTTATGCCGATTTAAATAATATTTCGCTACTAATTGTCGTTCTCGGCTTTTTTGGATTAATATTTATAATTGCAACAATAACTACAGTTTCTAAAAAAATGACAAAACCGCTTAATCTTTTTACTTTGGCAGCAAAAGAGATTGGTTCAGGCAAATTTAATTCAAAACTTCCAGAAATAAACACAAAAGATGAAATTCAAGAGTTATTAACTTCATTTAAGCAAATGCAGTTTGAATTGAACAATTATATAGCAAATCTAAAAGAAACTACTGCCGAAAAAGAAAAAATGCAAAGTGAGTTACGAATTGCTCATAAAATTCAAATGGATATGGTGCCAAAAATATTTCCACCATTTCCTGAACGCGATGACGTGGATTTATTTGCAATTTTGGATTCCGCCAAAGAAGTTGGTGGTGATTTATATGATTTCTTTTTTATTGATGATGAAAAAATTGTTGTGCTCGTGGGCGATGTTGCAGGAAAAGGTGTTCCAGCATCATTATTTATGGCTGTTACCAGAACTTTAATCCGTTCCAAAATAACAAAAGGAATTACAAGTTCTGTAATTGTTGACCAAATTAATCGCGATTTAATGCAAAATAACGATAGTCAGCTTTTTGTAACTCTGCTTTTATGCATTATTGACCTAAAGAGCAGAACTATGGAATATACAAGCGCTGGTCATAATCCTGCTTATATAGTTACAAAAGATGGAAAAATTACTTCTTTAAAAGATAGACATGGAATGGCTTTGGGATTGTTTGATTTACAACCATATTCCTCAAGTATTTACCAAATGGAAAAAGGTGATAAGTTTATTCTTTATACCGATGGCGTTAATGAAGCAATGGATAAGGATGGAAATATTTATGATTATTCTCGTTTGGAAAGTATGCTTGGAAAATTGCAAAATATGACTGCTAAAGAAAGTACCGAACTAATTTTGAAGGATATTATTTCGTTTGCAAATGGGGCAGAGCAATCGGATGATATTACTCTAATGGTTGTTACACTCAAATAGAAATTATAATAAATTTACTTTGGGCTTACTTTTTTAACAATATTTAACACATTTTTGTTGGAAATTCTTTGATAGGTGATGTTATCTATTTTTTGTTTAACTAAATAAATTCCTAAACCACCAATTTTTCTATCCGCTAATTCTACATTAATATCAGCATTTTCCCTTTCAATTGGATTAAATTCTTTACCATCATCAATTATTTTAATTAAAAAGCTGCCACTTTCAATCTCAATTGAAATTTCAATTGTGTGAATTTCAGAATCAGAATATCCATAATTGATTGTATTTGTGATAAGTTCATCCAGAATTAGATTTAGTTCAAAAATATCCTTTTGTAAAAGATTATTTTCAGCACCAAATTGTTCAACAAATGAAGCAATTTCGTTAAGACTCGATATTTTATTTTCAATAGTAAGATTTTTCATAATTATAAACTTTTTGCTCACAAATATATCCAATTATAAAACCATTAAAAACAAGAATTTAGCACAAGAATCCAGGTTTTAGTGTCAAGACACAAGAATCCAGACACTTTGTTCCCATTGCTTCATCTTTCATTCCAGCAGTTGATTTCTAACTTTTGAAATGCTTAACTTTGTGTAGTAAAAGGAGTTTTTAATGGTACTCGACAGAAAAGGAAAAGGAGATTTTATGATTGATGGAAATCTATTTTTTGTATCTGTAAAAAAATACTTTAATTTTCTTGTTATAGAACAAGGGTTTTCTTTGTTGGAAGAAAATACAAGAGGTAATATCTACTTTGAGGTGCAATTCAAAAAGGAGACAACAATTATCTCAATTTCATATGAAAATCATGAAGACTATTTGTCAATTGTTATTTATAAACTTCAGAGCGGAAGAATTCCTAGCTTTAATGATAAAGCCAATATAATTGAGTTAAAATCTTTAACAGCTAAAATAATTCCAGATCTTGATAAAATAGAAATAAATAATAACAATGAGTTCTTTTCTGAATTTCATGTAGATTCTTTAATAGAAAAAAAGATAATGGAATCCGCAAGAAATTTGAGATTATGTTTCCCTTATATAAATACTAAATGAATAAAAGTGAATTTTTACTGCTGTCGAGGACTATTCCTCGACAGAAAAGCATGAGAAATAGAAGAAATATGGAATTAAGCAATAGAAACTAATAAATGGATGAGAAAATTCGTAAGCAAAGCAAAAATGTCGAGGAATGGTCCTCGACAGCAAAGGAAACTAAATTATTGAACATTTATAATTATATGGAGATAATAAAATGCTAAGTATCAGTTATAAAAAATTATATTTATTATTGTTTTGGGGCTTTACGGGTTTTTATTTACCAAT
>Ga0074197_1002728_pt1 | contig 11740 bp, 12 predicted proteins | sample EPASupsiteSAE305_FD_64526 | JGI IMG/M metagenome (GOLD analysis project Ga0074197, IMG submission 64526) | Bioremediated contaminated groundwater microbial communities from EPA Superfund site, New Mexico - SAE3-05 reassembly with SPADES | ecosystem: Environmental > Aquatic > Deep subsurface >...
ATCCCCTTCCGTGTTCTGATCGAGCAGGGAAAGGGGCGGCAACTGATAACTCCCTCGCTTGGACGGCATTGCAGCGCGTTTTCTCTCTTTTTCAGGTAAATTTTCCGATTTCTGAGGTTCATGTACCGCAGGCAGAGGCTCAGCTGGCCGCCGCGAAGGATCATTGTCCTGTCTTTTCCGCCCGCCAGCACAAACCGGTTTTTTGGTCTGCGGCTCCTCCAAGACTGCTGACATGCCAAGATGGACCCCGTATTGCTGCGCCTGATCTCCACGCTGACCAAGAAAAGCAAATGGGGAAAATCGCACCGCGGCCATCAGGGAAAAAATCAAGACCAGGACTAGAACAAGGATCGAGCCTGCGTCGCCGATCACGACGCTAAAATGGCGCCAGATAAATTCACCGAGGTAACCGCCGGGCGCAATGAAGGCGGCAGGCACAAAAAGCTGCTCAAATGCCCCAAATAAACCGGATGAACTGAACAAAATGCCGGAGATCCCGGCAACAATGGCGGGCAAGCGGTGCGTGGAAGTGCGGGAAAAAAGGGCCGATCCCAAGGCGCATCCGAGAAGAACAATCGGAAAAAAGGCAATAAGTCCGAAAAACGAGAAGAGGTAATGCGCCGAATAAAAACCAAAAGCCCCGCACCAGTTTGCGATTGGCTGCTGGCGTGCCGGTTCCGGACCCAAAAGTGGCAGGAGATAACTGCCGAGGGCGATGAGGAGAAAAAGGGTAAGAAACAGCAGCAGCAGGGCTGCCGCGTCCTGCCGTCCTCGGCCTCCAGTTTTTTTTTGCGTTGTGATCATAATGCGTTGATAAAACAACGACTTGGCCACACATGACCGAGATTATTGTTTGAAGGCCACTCCTGAAACAGGCAATCAATGCCGGGGTGACAAAAAAAGGCCAACCCTCACGAGCCTGGTTCCACCACTCCGGGAGATGTACACTATTATCCCTGAAATTTCAAAAGACTCGTGGGAATGGCAACGGTGCGCGCAAGAGTCGGTCGGACGAACTTCGCTACGCTGAAATTAGAGGCAAGGGGAACCAAAGAGACAATGAAAAAGGGTTGCGACGCCCTCTGGCGGGACAGCAAAGACTATTTGGTAGTAGCAGATTGAACAGCGTCAAGAATACCGTTAATGAACGCCACCGAATCGTTGATAGAGTAGCGTTTGGCAATCTCCAGGGCCTCATTGATGACCACCTGCGCTGGCACTTCGCCGCTGTACCGCATTTCGAAGACCGCAATGCGAAGAATATTTCGGTCGACCGAGGACATGCGCTCAACCCGCCAATTATGGGAGTGGTCGGCCAGGAGGGTATCAATCTCAGCCAGATGCAGACAGATCCCCTCGATCAACTTGCGGCCGTAGGGCATCGCTTGCTGCCCCACCTCAAAACTATCACAGAAAAGGTCCAGGTCCCGTGCCAATGATTCAGGAGCACTGACCCGCTCCTGAAAATCGTGGCTGAAGAGAAACTGCAGGGCCAACTCTCTCGATTTACGACGTAATCCCATGAAACTCAGCGGTACCGATAGACATGAACGTAAAAAATATCGAACCAACCCGCGAGGGGATCAGCCGACTGCATCCAAAAGATTAATCATTTCCAATGCGGCGACAGCTACATCCGAACCTTTGTTGCCGGCCTTGGTGCCAGCCCGCTCGATCGCCTGCTCGATGGTCTCGGTCGTCAGCACTCCGAACAGGACCGGGATACTGGTGTCAAGCATCACCTGGGCAGTGCCCTTGGCGACCTCGCCGGCTACGTAATCAAAATGAGGCGTCGCGCCACGGATAACTGCACCGAGGCAGATCACGGCATCGTATTTCGCCGATCTGGCCATTCTCTGTGCCGCCAGGGGAATCTCAAAGGCACCGGGTACCCGGGCGACGACAATGTCATCAGTGTTGACACCGGAGCGCACCAGACTGTCAATCGCCCCCTCAAGCAGTTTTTCCGAAATAAATGAATTGAACCGGGCGACCACAATCCCGATTTTCCGCCCCGTGCCCTGTAAATGTCCTTCCAGATAGTGTGCCATGTTCGTCCTTGTCGCAGATATCACGGATCCCTGGTGACGCATCCCATCGGCATGTCGCCGTACAACTCCAGGATGTGCCCCATCTTATCTCGTTTGGTTCGCAGATAGTTCTTGTTTTCATCCTCACCCGGTATCTCGATGGGCAGACGATCCACCACTTCGAGCCCGTAGCCCTCCAGACCGATAATCTTTTTGGGATTATTGGTGAGAAGGCGCATCTTCCGGACCCCCAGATCACGAAGAATCTGGGCGCCGATGCCGTAATCGCGCAGATCGGGTTTGAACCCGAGGCGAATGTTGGCCTCGACCGTATCCAGGCCATCGCTGTCTTGCAGCCGATAGGCCTTCAATTTATTGATCAGCCCGATGCCCCGCCCTTCCTGCCGCATGTAGAGCACCACACCTTTGCCTTCCTGCTCGACCATGCGCATAGCCGCATGCAGTTGGGAGCCGCAATCGCAGCGGGCCGAGTCGAAGACATCTCCAGTCAAGCATTCGGAATGGACCCGCACCATCACCGGTTCTTCGGGGGTAATATTCCCCTTAACCAGGGCCACATGCTCCTGTTGATCAACATCGTTCTGATAGGCGATCAGACGGAATTCTCCGGCATGGAAGGTCGGTAACCGTGCCTCGGCAGCACGTCGAACCAACACATCCTTGCGCAGACGATAGGCGACCAGATCGGCGATGGTGGCGATCTTCAAACCATGCCGCTCGGCAAAGAGCTCCAAATCGGGCATCCGCGCCATTGTACCATCATCCTTCATAATTTCGCAGATGATGCCGGCGGTGCGCAATCCAGCAATCCGCGCCAGGTCGACCGAGCCTTCGGTCTGGCCGGTGCGAACCAGAACACCGCCGCCACGGGCGCGCAGAGGAAAAATGTGGCCGGGGCTGATGATGTCGCGGGGCGTGGCTTTCGGATGGACGGCCGCCCCAATGGTCCGGGCGCGGTCCGCCGCAGAAATGCCGGTGCTGACGCCGGTGCGCGCCTCTATGCTGATGGTGAAACCGGTGCCGTAGGGCGACTGGTTATTCGACACCATCATTGGCAGCCCCAGCTGATCGATGATGTCGGGGCTCATGGCCAGACAGATCAGACCGCGCCCATGGGTGGCCATGAAATTGATGGCCTCCGGTGTCACCAGTTCGGCGGCCATGCACAGATCGCCCTCATTTTCCCGGTCTTCATCGTCAACCAGGATAACCATCTTCCCGGCTTTGATATCCTCTACAACTTCCTCGATCGAACTCACTGCCATAATGTGCCTCTTTTCAGAGGAAAACGCCCTTGCAGGACGTTTTCCTTGCTCTACGATCCGAACAATCTTCTCTCCGGCCTGCGCCACGCAAACCGAAAGTTACAGAAATCCATGCTCCGCGAGAAAGGCCGGGTTGATACGGCTCTGCATCCCGCCGCCCGGTTTCTCGGCCAGTAATTTCTCCACGTATTTGCCAATCATGTCAACCTCGATGTTCACCCGGTCCCCTTCCCTGAGCCCGCCCAAGGTGGTGACTGCCAGGGTATGGGGAATAATGGAGACAGAAAACCGGTCGCGCTCGCACCCGTTTACAGTCAGGCTGACACCGTTAATGGTGATCGATCCCTTTTCAATAACATATTTTGTCAATCCAGGGTCCAACGAAAAGGTGAACAGGGTGAAATCCCCGGTGGCCTGCCGCTGTTCAACCTGCCCCTGGGCGTCGACATGGCCGCTGACCAGATGGCCGCCCAAGCGGTCACTGAGCCGCAGGGCTCGCTCAAGATTGACCTTGTGGCCAGTCTGTAAACGGCCAAGTGTGGTCCGCGCCAGGCTTTCGGGCGAGACATCGACATAAAAGCGGCTACCCTTGATGTTGCGGGCGGTCAGGCAGGCACCGTTCACCGCAATCGATTCACCCTCTTCCGGATCGCTGAGCGCAAAGTCAGCATCCAAACCAAAGATCATTCCACCGCCAGCCGGGCGCTTTTCAAAAAGCGTTCCCAACCCTTGAATGATCCCAGTGAACATTTACTCCCCCTGCTCCAGGGAGGAGGCCCGCTGGTTGAATTCCTCGGCTAGACGAACGTGCTTAAACCGGGCGTGAATGCTAGCCACCGACCGGTAGGCATCGGCCGCTTTCAACTTCTCGCCTTGCTCCGAATACGTTTCGGCTATGGCGATCAGCGCCTCAACCGCGCCTTGGGGGTTGTTGGTTAGACGATAATGCTCAAGCGTATCGTAGAGCAACTCCAACGCTTTCTCCTGGTCACCCAGTTTGCGATAGGCAATGGCCATTTTTTTGTTCAGGGCCAGTACGGAAAAACTGTCATCCTCTTTCTCGCAGATGTCACATGCCCGCTGATAATTGGCGATAGCCATGGCATACTCATCTCTGGCTAGGCAGGCATCACCCAGCCGATCGGAGGCATTGGCCACCCCCGCCAGGTCTCCCTGTTCTTCAAACCCCCTAAGGGCATTATGAAAGGCGATGGCCGCCTGGGTATATTCGCCGTTACTAAGGAACTTGCGTCCCTCAGTATAATCCTTTTTCGCCTGATTGTCCGGGTCTTGGTCACTGCCGTTCTCTGTGGCCAACGGACCAAGACTGTTCAAAGGTTGGATAAACTCACTTGCCATTGCCGTCTTCCTTATGAATGGTGCGGGTGGCCAGAGCGGAAAGCTCGGCCACCGTTGTTGCCAGGGGAACGCCTTGCTCGTATAGAGTAACCGAGCTGGTATCATGCTGCAGGCCAAGCATCTGGAAACCCGCCTCTTTTGCCTGAATCCTCCCCAAAAGCCGCAGGGTGAGGCCGCGCAAAACCGGATCACTGTGATTGAGCACGGGAAACAGGGAGTAAAAGGGCGTTTTCCGAATCAGATCAGGCCGGGTGGCGGCAATCTCGCCCAAACCCCAAAGCACAGCCTCGCGGGTGCCAGGATCGCCCATGAAATTGAACAGATGGCGAGTAAAGGCCCCGTAGATATCGGGCCGGGCGGCAATGATCGCGCCGATGGTCTCGACCATGCCCCAAGAACTGGCAGCCGAATCGGAACAAGCTTCAAACAGCCGATGGAGCAGATCGGCCACGGGGCCTGGTTCCCTGGTGGCCACACGTCCGCAGACCTGGCCCAGAACCCAGGCGATTCGGTAACGGGCCCCGGTGTCGGGTTCATACAGCAAGCGCTGGAGATAGCGCAGCACCTTGCGGTCATCGAAATAAAGGTCAACCAACGCCTCTATGTCGCGAGCTTCGGCTAACTGTTTGACCACCTGTTTATCAGCCCGCTTTTTGATCCTCTTCGGATCGCGGGCCGGTTCTATCGCTGGCGTGGTCACGACTTGCGCCTCAGGTTGGTCAGCGCTCAGCTTGTGCTCGTAACGCTTGACCAGCTCGGCCATTTCCTTGTGCAGACGCACGAAATAGAGCACCCCGCGCACAGCCCGGCCGTCAAGATTTCGCTTGGGCACGACCTGGTGGGTGACCTCATCGTAATTCTCAAGCGTACCGGTCAGATAATCGTCTTCAGGAATCAGTTCCCAGGCCAGATCCCACTGGTTGTTGCAGGCGCTGACCAAGCACTCGACCATGGCCGCACCGATATTATGCCCGGTGGTGTCACTGACATAGACGGCACCGCATTCGCAGGTGCCCATGGGAAATTCCCGCATCTTGCGCTGGACACCTTCGCTTGGCCGGCCGACATCCATGCCGCAAAACGGACACCAGGGTTTAAGGAATTCTTCCGCCTTGCTGCCCATGACCGTGCTTACGCCAGTTTTGCCTGCAGGGCTTCGACAAAACGGGGATCAACGCTGTAGCCCAACTCCCTGGCCTTATCCATGTTGCGCAGAGCTTCCTGGAAATCACCCTTGAAATAGAGCGCCACTGCAAGGTTGTTGCGGGCCATCGGTGAATCGGGCTCAAGCGTGACGGCCTGACGAGCAGCATCCACGGCCTTGACGTCCTCTTCGAGCATGGTATAGGCCGAGGTCAGGTTGATCCAGGCTGTGATCAGCTTGGGATCGATCTGAACCGCCTTGGAATAACATTCGATCGCCTGATCGACCTCGCCCCGGTGCTGGTGAATAAGACCGATATTGACATGGGCCTCGGCCATGTCCGGGCTGATGGTCAACGCCTGTCGATTCAGTTCCAGAGCCCGATCGGTATCGCCGCGATCAAAAAAGATGGCGCCGAGATTGATCATGCTCTCCATGGATTGATTATCGAGTTCGATGGCCTTCTCAAGCTGGGCGATGGCATCGTCGACCCGCCCCGTCTGGCGATAAACCAACCCGAGATGATGCCGGGCCATGACGTTGTTTGGTTTTTCCGCCACGACCTTTTCCAGCTCGCTGATGACCGCCGAAAGATCGGCTGGTTTCTGTGCTTCCGTCATAAAAAACCTTCTCTGATGCTAAAGTGATAAACCTTTGCCCGCGGACGCCGGCAGTTCCAAGGAAAAATTTTTTACAGTATAGGCATGAACCGTCGAGGCGCAAGTGCTGCTTCTCAGGCCCCGGCACTCCGATTGAAGGCAATCAACCTTCTCTGTTGTTCTTTGGCCAGCACCTTCCGCGCCACCACGATGTCTCTGCGGATCTGCCCGGTCAGGGCTTCAATGCTGTTGAAAGTAATCTCGCCGCGGAGATGCTTGAGCAGGTTGATTTTCAGCGGCCGGCCGTAAATATCGGCATTAAAATCGAAAATATGGGTCTCCGCCACCAGGCTGGTATCGCCGAAGGTCGGATTGTAGCCGATGTTGGACACCCCGCCGTACTGCCTGCCGTCATAGATCACCTGGGTGACATACACCCCGCGCTTAGGGCAGAGGTCTTCCTCGGAGAGGTACAGATTAGCGGTGGGAAATCCGAGCAGCTTGCCGCCCCGTTGCCTCCCCCATTGGACATCGCCGCGAATCTGATAATAGCGGCCGAGCAGCCGGCGCACATCGCCCATCTTGCCAGCGGCCACCAGCTCCCTGATCCGGCTGCTGGAAACCAGCATGCCCTGCTCGTAATGGGCGGGCATCACCATCACGGAAAACCCTTTTTCCTCGCCCTGCCGCTGGAGAAAAGCGGTGTCGCCCTGCCGGCCCTTACCCATGGCGTAATCGTAGCCGACCACCAGATCGCGCATTCCCAGGCGCCCCAGCAACACCGTATCGACGAACTCAACCGCCGTGGTGACCGCTACCTCGCGAGTAAAGGGAATAATCACCAGCACGTCTATCCCGGCCCGCTCAATCAGTTCAATCTTCTGGGTTGTGGTCGAAATCAGCCGAATGCCCTGCGGGCTGAGCACCTTGAGCGGATGCGGATCAAAGGTGACAGCAACGCTGGTTCCTTTGCTCTGCCGGGCCCGGGCCACCACCTGATCGAACAGCTTCTGATGGCCAAGATGGACGCCATCGAAGTTACCGATGGTGACATGCGCGCGCAGGTAAGGATGTTGTATCTTGCTGAGGTCGGTAACTATTTCCATGGAAGCCGCCCCCGGCGACCGGCGGGCTCGTTGCAAAACAAAAATGAATTCCCGGTTGGCAAGGGGATCCTCGCGACCATGGAGAAGGGGATATGTACCCCATATAGAAAAAACAAGCAAACAGTTCATGCCGACTACCGGATGCGAACTCGAGGGGGACCGCACATCTGGCAACGCCGGTCATTACAGTCAGCATTTTTTCGATGATTGCTAGAGGTGCAGGGTCATTTTAGTAAAAACCTCCGCCTTGACATAGCCACTTCCTAGTTGTTTCTCCCGACGGATTTTCGTGACCACATCGTTGCAGGTGCTTTGCCACGACAACATTCGACGCCGCCACCAAAGAATTGCTTGACAAAAGACCAGGGTGCGAGCATATTTGCCGACGCAGTGCCGAAGTGGCGGAATTGGTAGACGCGCTAGGTTCAGGGTCTAGTGGGCGTACGCTCGTGGAAGTTCGAGTCTTCTCTTCGGCACCATTAAAAAATCAAGGCTTTATCCCATAATTTCAGGGGTAAAGCCTTTTTTTTGCCCATTTGCCCCTCCCGCCGCACCCTTTCTCGCCTTGCCATTCTTTGCTATTTCGTGCTATCTTTTGCTTTAAAAGTGGAGCAAAAATGGAGCGGAAAAATTGGCAAGAATAGTGAAACGCAAAACCAAGCGGGGTGTAAGCTACCAGGCTACTATTCGCCGAAAGGGGTTTGATACCGTCACCAGAACCTTCGACACCAAGGGAGAAGCCCTCGCTTGGGCGTCTACCACTGAACAGGACATGAAGGATCAACGGTACAATAGCCCCCGAAGGGCAATGGGCATCACGCTCAACCAAGCCTTGACGAAGTATCTATCTACAATATCGGAGAAAAAGGCCCTTAACACTCAAATGCTTGAGAAAAGCGCATCACAGCGCTTATTGGAACGAATAGGCGCCGAAACACCGCTTGGCTCGATCTCGCCTCAAATCGTTGCTAAATACCGGGACGCACGACTTCAAGAAGTGACTGCATATCCTGTTCGCCACGAGCTATCACTTCTCTCTCATTTGTTCAGCAAGGCGAAAAAGGAGTGGGGGCTGCCGGTTGATAATCCGGTCGCTGACATTGAACGACCAGCTCCACCGAGAGGCAGAACTCGTTTTCTCACTGAAAGTGAAGCATCCAAGCTGCTTGAATCCTGTCGAAAATCAAGAAATTATAAATTTTATTACTATATCCTTACATTATTACATACAGGAATGAGATCGTCCGAAGCAGCAGGTTTACGCTGGACTCAGATCGATCTAGATAAAAGGGTTATATTTTTACCGACAACAAAAAATAATGATCCAAGATGGGTTCCATTGACCAAAGAACTTACACTCGAACTATATAAGCTTAAGGAAATTAGCAATGGAAAAAATGAGGATTTAGTTTTTCTTAATGATGACCAGCTCAAAAATGACCGGTCAAAAGCAAGGCCAGGTTTAAAATTCAGAGAATCTTTTAATGCTGCAAAAAAAAGGGCAGGATTACTAGATATACATATGCATGACCTCCGCCATACAGCAGCTAGTCATTTAATTATGTCCGGTGTTGATATTCGCACCCTTGCCGACATTTTAGGCCACAGAACATTGCAAATGGTACAGCGTTATACCCACCTCCTCCATGACCATAAACTTGCCGCAATAGATAAAATTGGCCTGCTTGGTCAACCACAGAATTAGAATTTATTTCATATGGTTCCGAGATCGATGGTCTCTCTTTGAAATTTTTTTCTTTGACCTCTGAGCAACTGATTTCTCGGAAGCCAACACTTTTCCCATCTGCTCTAACCGCTGCCCTATCTCCTCCAACCGGTTCTCGATCACTTCAACCTTCCTGTCCGTCATAATCGCCCGGTGATAGGTGCCGATCACAGTGGACAACGAAATGCTGTGTTCCGTCCCTGATTCAAGAATTTCTCGGACTTGCTGGATCCTTTTTGAGATTCTCTCTAAGGGGTTATTTATTTTTTCGTTCTCATTATCCTCAGCAACGCCCTCTTCTCTCTTTGCAGAATCCTGAGGCAATCGAATCTCTCGCTCTACCCTTTCCTCCGTTTCGGCTCCCCCCTCCTGAATGCGGCGGCCGAGGGCCAACATTTCTTCATATGTCATCCCGAAATGGGTGGCAATCCTAGCCCGGATATCTTCCGCACCTGGCTTGCGCCCCTTGATGATTGCATTGAGGTAGCCACGGTCTATGCCCTGACTGGTCGACAGCCGAACCTGCGCTCCCCGCCCTTCCTGGTGCAAGAGGTGGTTCAACGCAGCTCGAAACTGGTTGGGTATGGAGTTTGTCATGGTTCAAAAATAGATCAATTGATCTATTTTTGAAAGGGGAAAATGAGAGTGCCAATACTTAAAAATAATATTGCAATTAAAATCCTAAATAATTATTTGCAATAGATTGCAAACAATCATTGATTTATGACCAAAATATAAACCGATAGATTGAGGACGTTCTGATGAAGTCGTTGCCGTGAAGACCTTCAAATGTTTAGGTTGTCATCGCCAACGACCGGTCAATCCAAAACTTAAAAATCAAAAATATTGCGGTCGGCCTGAATGCCAACAAGCTCGAAAGCGGGCATGGCAACGCCAAAAAATGGTCATCGATCCCGATTATAAGGAAAATCAGCGTCACGCTCAGAAGCAGTGGCAGGAAAACAATCCAGATTATTGGAACAAGTACCGTAAAAGACACCAAAAACTCCGCCCATCCACGACTGTCCATCAAGATGCAAAGATGGACACGTTCCCGCCCTATTCAAACCTTATTTCAGGTAAATACAAAATTATTCCCGACGGCCCATCCAATGTAAAGATGGATGCGATAAATGCAATTATAATCCCATTATCAACAATTTGCCTCGATGCAAAGAAGGACCCCATAGCCAATTCCAACGACTCCTCATAGGATAGGCGACAACAGGAGGAGCTTGAATTCGTAGAGACTGGTTACGGCAATGGCATGACGAGACCTGTCACAACCACGAAACATATAACCCCTGGGTCATTTGTTGAGCAATTGCTCATTTTTTATCATAAAAATAAGTATTTAGCGCAAAATTTTATCGTTTTTTCATTGACAGATTGTTTCCGCCAACCTAATAAAATTGACCATGAGTGCTATCAAGAAAAGGATCACCCAGAAACAGATCGCCGCATTAGCCAAGATCACCCCCGATTTCTTGAATCATATCCTCAAGGGGAGGCGGCCCTGTCCAAAAGGGGTGGCTTTGCGCCTGGAAACAGTCACCGGCATCAGTAGAAACACCTGGATCTGGAGCACCCCGGAGGAAATGCGCAGGGCTATGGATCGATTCATGTATCCGCAGGGAGGTCAGCATGGACCTTGAATCTCGGCTCGCGGCCATTGAAGAGAAACAGAACCAGATCCTCAAGCTGCTCGTGCAAAAAGATGCAGCGATTGGGAAAACCCTAACCTTGAAAGAAGCGGCCAGGTATGCCGGTTACTCCCCCGATCATTTCAGAAGACTGGCGGTCGAGCAACGGTTGATTCCCTTTGCCAGACCATCGGGACAGCAAAGAGGCAAGATCCTGTTTCGCAAGGCAGACCTCGACCGGTTTCTAGGCGAGACCAAGGATGAGCAACCGGGACAGCCCGGGCGCAGGAGAAAATCCAAAAATATTCCCCTCTGGTAAGCCATTGTGGAGCAGGAAAACGAGAAGTGCAACTTTCTGAAACGACTCTCACCGGAGCTGCAAGAAAAAATCCAGGCGCTGAGCATGAATCAGCCGATCCCAACTTGGCCGGATCAGAAACGTGGCATTCCCAACCTCTGCCTGCGGTCCGCCTTATTCGGGGTCATCCAGAGAGGGCGGCGAAAGGCCGTCAAAAGGGAGGCCATCGCCGCAGTCAATGGCTTGAACATCCACTACACCGGATGGCGATTGGATCAGGGCGATTTCGACGTGCTGGCCCACTCCCTCCATCTCGCTTCCCATCAGGCGACAGGGCAGTACGTCCAGTTCACGGCCAAGGGGTTCCTCAAATGCATTGGCCGTAGCCATGGCAAGTCCGGCCGCGAATGGCTCAAGGATTCGCTGAGGCGATTGACCGCCTCTGCCGTAGAAATCCGTCTTGAGGTGCAAAGGCATTTTGGCTCGGAAGCCTTCTCCTACACCGGCTCATTGTTGGACGAATTTTACTACACCGAGGAAGACCAGACC
>Ga0074197_1002736_pt1 | contig 11705 bp, 8 predicted proteins | sample EPASupsiteSAE305_FD_64526 | JGI IMG/M metagenome (GOLD analysis project Ga0074197, IMG submission 64526) | Bioremediated contaminated groundwater microbial communities from EPA Superfund site, New Mexico - SAE3-05 reassembly with SPADES | ecosystem: Environmental > Aquatic > Deep subsurface >...
CCGAAGAGCTGGAAAAAATAATTTTATCCGGCAGTATTTCCGAATATGATATGCGCGAATACGCCCGGCAAAAGGGATATTTAACCATGGCCCAAGACGGACTTAAAAAAGCTCTACTCGGGATAACGAGCGTGGAAGAGGTATTTAGGGTAGCTGAGTAAATTTACGTAACACGTAACATAAAACTCATAACAAGACAAGCGCGTGTTTTATGTTATGTGTTATATGTTACATGAAAATATGTTGAATAAAAAATTCTTTACCGGCTTAAAAAAAGATTACGACCGGCATGAAGCCGAGCGGAGGCAGATCATCAGCCTCGCGAACCAGATTCTCCACGATTCAAAACGGGTAATTTTTTCCCTGCACCGAGAAGACCGGAAAAAAGCCGGGGAATCATTAAAAGAAATTGAAGAAAAGCTGGTTTACCTTGATAAGAAATTTTCTTACGCCCGGCTTTACGAAGAAGGCTCTTTTAAGGCCGCCATGGAAGAATACGTTGAAGCGAAAATGTACTTTAAACTTTTGTCCGGCGAAAAGATAGATAAAATTCCGCGGCTGAAAATCGGCATTGAAAGCTACATCGGCGGCATCTGCGACCTTACCGGGGAACTGACGCGCCTCGCTATAAACAAAGCCGCCGCCGGTAATTCGGATGAGGCCGAACGGATTAAAAGTATTATCGGGGGAATAATGGCCGAGTTGGTGGAGTTTGACATGACCGGCTACCTGCGCACTAAGTATGACCAGGCGAAAACCAACTTAAGAAAGATTGAACAAATCGCTTACGAGATAAAAATCAGAAGAAATTGAACTCAAAATTTATGGACTGGAAAACAATAAATTTTAAGAAAGTTTTATTGCCGTTGGTAGTAATTTTGCTCCTCATTTCAAACGGCGCTACGGCTTATTATATCTATCAGCAGAAAGCCGGAAAGAAAGATGTTAGCGTAAAAGATAACTTTGCTGATAATAAAGAATCCGGCGATTCGGCGGATATTGCGAAAAACGAAGACCAAAATCCGGCCGGTGATGAATTTAACCAGGAAAATAGCCAAAATAATCCGAATCAGCCCTTAATAACGGATGATGCGGATGGCGACATACTGGTGGATTGGTATGAATGGCCGCAGGAAATCTGGAAAGGAGAGGAGCTTACGGAAAATACGCGAAAAGCGCTAAACGGGGAAAAACTGGAAAACTTTACGGGGCAAGAAGAGGAATATAATCTTTATAGCATCTACAAAACCGGAACAATAGCCAAAGGACCTTACAAGGACAAAGGTCTTTATCTGCTAATAGTTTCGGAGATGGGCGAAAGCTTTGAGCGATTTATTAAAGACGGCGATAGACTGGTTCTTTTATCTGATACTAATTTTTCGGATAATTTTTTTATTTTAAATGACAAGATAGAGATTTCCAACCTTAATCCGCCGGCTAAAATTAAGATTCCCGGTTCGGATATCAGCCTAAAAGCGGCGGATGATTCCTGGGGCGGCCGCTTTTACCAGGAAATGAACGACTTAACAGCGGTTTTTTCCTACAGCGGAGATAAAAAAATATATGTTGACAAGAATTACTGTTTTTGGGCGAGGAATAATGACGGGACTTTAAGGGCGTATGATTATGAATTGCCGTTTGCAGAAGAAAAAGGGGTCGGCGAAGTTGGCAGTCGGCTGGATATTATTTGGTCCGGCGGAAAAAGGAGCGAGTTTGAGTACGAAACAAAAAAAATCGGCGGTTGCGGAGCGTATTGTTATGATAAATACGAGGGAGAAGATTCTGATTTGGATGTTATCGGCGCGACCGGAAATGGAGATAAAATATACGGGTTTAAAGACGTTAATTCAAAAGAAGCCGGGACAATTCTGAAACCAATTTATGATAATTATTACCCGAGTTTTAATGAGAATGCTAAAATAATCAACGACAAAATAAGCTATACGCTTTTTTCGTCAGGAAAACCGGTTATTTTCTGGAAGGATCCATTCGGCAACTACCTGCTGTTTTTAAATATTCAGTTTCTTCCGGCCGTGGAGTGCGGCAAGCCGGTTATTTATCTTTATCCGGAAAGGCAGTCGGATGTTTCGGTTAAAGTCCATCCCGCCGGCGGATTTAAGCTTACCGAGCCGGCCTATAATAACGGATGGCTGGTAAGCGCTTCTCCTGAAGGACAAATTTATAACTACGGCGACGGGAAAAATTACAATTATCTTTTTTGGGAGGGATACGGCTTGAATTACCGCCGCCCGAGAGAGGGTTTTGTCGTTGCGAGAGAGGATGTAAAAAGTTTTCTCGGGAAAGCATTGTACCGGCAGGGATTGATAAAAAAAGAAGCGGATGAATTCATTGATTTTTGGGAACCGAGAATGAGGGACAAAAATTATTATTTCATAACTTTTGTTCCGCAAAAGGAATTTGACCGGCTGGCGCCGCTTGAAGTAAGTCCAAGACCGGATACGGTTATCCGGGTATTTATGGATTTTGAAGGACTGGACGAAAAAATACGCGCGCCTGAGCAAAGGCTCGCGGGCAAAGAAAGAATCGGCTTTACGGTTGTTGAATGGGGCGGAGCGATTCATTAGAAATATGCTTAAGAAAAGAATTTATTTTCTTACTTTAATCCTGCTTGCTTTTTTACAGGCAGGATTATTAGTTTATCTATTTTTTGAAATTTCCAAAAGTCCGGATAAAAACTTTTTGAGCGGCGTTTTTTTCGGCGGAGAAATGAATCGCTCGCGGTCTTCAGAAGATAAGAATTTTTCGGATAACGGGAATAAAGCGCTGGGCGGCATATTGCCTCATCACTTAATCGTCCGGGAAAAAATTGAATCTTATCTTCTGCGCTTAGCCGGCGGAAATTACGAGACAATAATCTTAATCGGCCCGAACCATTTTAGCCGGGGAAAATACAAGATCACCTTTTCTAAAGCAACGGATAACGGCGCGGCTGAAGAATTGGTAAAAGAGACTTTAAAAACCGGCTTAGCCGGAGAAGATGATGAGGTGATCGCGAATGAGCCGTCAATAACGCCTTTAATTCCGATTATCGGAAATTATTTTCCTAAAGCGAAAATTATCCCCATAGCATTAAAACCGAGCATGACGGCCGAAGAGTCGGGTCTCTTAGCGGAAAAAATTTTTCAGTACGCGGAAAAAAGAAATATGCTGGTTTTAGCCAGCGTGGACTTTTCTCATTACCAGCCTTTTTCCGTTGCCGAACTCCATGACGAGAAAAGCCGGAGCGCTATAGAGAATTTTTCCTTAAGCGAGATTTATCGACTGGAAATTGATTCGCCGGCTTCGGTTTATACGATCTTAAAATTCGCTCAGTTAAGAGAGGCGGAAAAAGCTGAACTGGTTTTTCATACTAATTCCGGCGAGCTGGCGGGCAATATTGACGCGCCTTCAACCAGCCATTTGTTTTACTATTTTTACCGCGGAAAAAAAGAGCCTGACCCAGGGGCGACTTTTCTTTTTTTCGGCGACCTCATGCTGGATCGGCATGTCGGGGAGAAAATTAAAAAGGACGGCTTGGAAAGCCTTTTTTCCGGGCTGGCCGGCGAAGAACAAAGGTTATTTCAGGGAATGGATATAATTTCAGCCAACCTGGAGGGCGCGGTAACGGACAAAGGCGCGCATTATTCTCCGGCCAACGCTTATGATTTCGCTTTCAGCCCGGAGCTTATAGGCGGGCTAAAAAAATACAATTTTAACTTTTTTAACCTGGCCAATAATCATTTTTCCGATCAGGGTCAGCGTGGTATAATAGAGACGGGAAAGAATTTGCAAACCATGGGTTTTAGTTTTTCAGGATGCCAAGACGCCGAAGCCGGAGAGTGTAGCGCGACAATAGTGGAAAAGAACGGATTAAAAATCGGGATGGCCGGTTTCAGCATGGTCTATAAGAAATTTGATTTGGCTGAAGCCGAAAAAATCGTCAGTGAGCTCAAGAAACAATCCGACCTGGCCGTAGTAAATATCCACTGGGGAACCGAGTATGAGCACGCGGCCGGAGCCGTGCAGAAAGAAACCGGCCGGACGCTCGTTGACGCCGGAGCCGATATGATTATCGGCCATCATCCGCATGTTGTTCAGGGAATGGAGATTTACAAAAATAAGCCGATTTTTTATTCGCTCGGCAATTTCGTTTTTGACCAATATTTTTCGCCGGATACGCAGGAAGGGCTGGCCGCCGGAATCGCTTATAACAAAAATAAAATCCGGATTTTTCTTATTCCTCTTAAATCGTCCGGAAGCCGTCCAGGGCTTATGTCCGGTTCAGCCAAGGATGAATTTTTCGTTAAGTTTATTGGCTGGTCAAGCCTGGACGAAAAAGTTAAGGAACAGATTAGCGCGAACGGCATAATTGAGTTAAAACAATAGTATGTCTAAAAATTTTTTTCAGGCTCTCGCGGTCATGGTCGGCTATATAATCGGAGTAGGAATGTTCGGCCTGCCGTATCTTTTTATTAAAGCCGGGATCTGGCCTTGTCTCGTTTTAGTCGCTGTAATCGGGGTTGCCCAATATTTTATCCATCTTCTTTACGCGGCAATCATCTGCGGCAATCCGGGTTATCACCGCCTTCCGGGATACGCCGAGAATTATTTCGGCTCGGCCGTCAAGCGCCTGACCTTTGTCGTTACCATGATCGGGAATTATGGCGCCATGCTCGCTTATATAATCGTCGGCGGAGTTTTCGCGCGCCAGCTTTTTTCCCCGTTTTGGGGCGGAAGCGAAGTCCTTTACGCTTCAATTTTATTTTTTATCGCGGCCGGGGTGGTTTTTTTTGGAATAAAAACGATAGCCCGCTTTGAATTTTACTTTACCGCGGCAATGGTCATTGTCCTTTTTCTCGTTATAAAGCGGAGCCTCGGATTCGCTTCTCTTGACAACCTTACTCTTATAAACTGGAAATACGCGCTTTTGCCTTTTGGCGCGATTTTATTCGCCTTTGACGGCGGCGGGGTAATTCCCTTAGCCGCGGAAATTTTAAATAAACGCAAAAAAAGCTTAAAAACCGCCATTGGTTTCGGCACTTTTTTTTCCATCGCCCTGATCGTAATTTTCAGCCTGGTTACGGCCGCGGTAACCGGAGGAAAAACCACCCCGGACGGCCTTATTGGCCTTTGGAATGTCATGGACGGAAAAATAGTCCTGATCTCGTTGGTTTTAGGGCTCTTAGTTATTGCCACTTCGTTCTTCGCTGTTGCCGAAAACATCAAAGACACTTTTTGCCGGGATTATGGGATGAATAAATCAATAGCCTGGGCGCTGGCGTTTTTTATCCCTTACGCGTTTTATCTCGCCGGTTTTAATGATTTTATCGGCGTCATCAGTTTTGCCGGAGCGATCTCCGGCGGATTTACCGGGATCATAATGATACTTATTTTTTGGAAAATGGAAAAAGAGAAGAAGCAATTGTCTTTTTTCCGGCATAAGCCGAGTCGGCTGTTTCTTGGACTCATCGCTTCTTTGTTCGCCGCGGGTATTGTTTACGAAGTTTGGATGTTTTTATAATCAATTAAAAGTTGCGCATTTGTTATGAAAATCGCCGTTATCTCCGACATTCACGATAATCTCGCAAACCTGGAAAAATTTTTAAGCTGGGCAAAAGCCGCTAAGATTGACGAGCTTGTTTGCGCCGGAGACGTTGCTAATAAAGAGACTCTTGAGTTTATGGCTACCGGCTTTTCCCGCCGCGTCCATCTCGTTCGCGGCAACATGGAAATATACGATGAGGCTGAAGTGAAAAAATACCCTAATATTGATTATCTTGGGCGATTCGGGATATTTGAGGCCAAAGGGAAAAGGGCAGGGGTCTGCCACGAACCATTTTTCATAAAAGAAGTTTTTAAAAAAAATCCTGGCAGTGATATTGTTTTTTACGGCCATACCCATAAGCCGTGGCTGGAAAAAGTTGATGGCATTACCGCTGTTAATCCCGGCACGTTAGGCGGAGTTTTCCAGAAAGCCACTTTCGCGGTTTGGGATAACGAGAGCGGTGAGTTGGAGTTGAAGTTATTGGAAGAAATGTGAAAAGAATTTTTATTTTTATATTTTTTGAATTTTTAAAGATTACAAAATTAAAAATTAAAAATTCTTTTTAAATATTGTCCTGTATAACTATTTTTTACCTTAGCGACATCCTGCGGAGCGCCTTGGGCGATTACCCGGCCGCCCTTGTCCCCGCCTTCGGGTCCGAGATCAATTATCCAGTCAACCGATTTAATTACGTCAAGATTGTGCTCAATAATTAAAATTGTATTGCCTTTATCAACCAGCTTCTGCAAAACGCCAAGCAGGCGTTTTATGTCGTCAAAATGGAGTCCGGTAGTCGGCTCGTCAAGGATGTAGAGGGTTTGCCCGGTATCGCGCCGGGATAATTCGGTTGAAAGTTTTACGCGCTGGGCTTCGCCGCCGGAAAGTGTCGTAGCCGACTGGCCGAGTCGGACGTAGCCGAGGCCGACCTCAAGAAGAGTCTCAAGTTTATGGCCAACGGCCGGAATGTTTTTAAAGAAAAGCGCGGCTTCTTCAACCGTCATTTTAAGGACATCAGAAATATTTTTTTCCTTATAATGGATTTCCAGGGCTTCTTTGTTATACCGGGTGCCGTGGCAGACTTCGCATTCAACGTAAACGTCAGGGAGAAATTGCATTTCAATCTTAATCATGCCGTCGCCGGAGCAGGCTTCGCATCTTCCGCCGGTAACGTTAAAAGAAAACCGTCCGGCTTTGTAGCCCCGGATTTTCGCTTCCGGCAGAGAGGCGTAGAGTTCGCGGATAGGAGTGAAACAGCCGGTATAGGTAGCGGGGTTTGAGCGCGGGGTTCGGCCGATAGGGGATTGATCAATATTTATTACCTTATTGATGAATCCGGTTCCTTCAATCCGGACATGTTTTCCCGGCGCGGTTTTCGCCCGGTAAAATTTTGCCGCCAGGGCGCGCGACAGGATGTCGTCCATCAAAGTTGATTTTCCCGAGCCAGACACGCCGGTGATGGCCGTAAATTTTCCCAAAGGGATTTCCACGTCTATATTTTTAAGGTTATTTTCAGCCGCGCCGATGATTTTCAGCGATTGTCCCGTTCCCGGCCGGTGCTTTTTCGGCGTTGGGATGGATTTTTTGCCTGAAAGATATTGGCCGGTAATTGAGCCCGGCGATTTAATTATCTGTTTAAGGGTGCCGGCCGCGACTATTTCGCCGCCGTGTTCGCCGGCGCCCGGGCCGACATCAATGATATAATCCGACTCTTCAATAGTTTCCCGGTCATGTTCAACGATTATCACCGTGTTGCCGATATCGCGAAGGGTTTTTAAAGTATTGATTAGCTTGGTATTGTCCCGCTGGTGCAGGCCGATAGAAGGTTCGTCTAAAATATAAAGGACTCCGACTAGCTGGGAGCCGATCTGAGTCGCGAGGCGGATGCGCTGGGCTTCGCCGCCCGAGAGGGTGTTGGCCGCTCGGCTTAAAGTAAGGTAATTCAGGCCGACATTCAAAAGGAAATTAAGCCGAGATTTTATTTCTTTTATTACCTGGCTGGCGATTTTTTTATTTTTCGCGCTCTGGTTTTTGCTTTTTTCAAGCTGTTCAAAAAATTTAAACGCCTCCTCAATGGATAATGAGGCGATGTCATGGATTGAACTGCCTTCAACGAGGATGGCGAGCGCCTCTTTTTTCAGCCGTTTTCCGCCGCAAGCCGGACAGTCAAGAACTCGCATAAAGCCCTCAATTTCTTTTCTGATAAAATCAGATTCGGTTTGCTTGTATCTTCTTTCAATGTTAGGAATTACTCCTTCAAATTCAGTAGTGAGCTGGCCGGAAAAGCGGTCGCTTTGGTAATCAACGTTGTAATTTTTTTCTCCAGTGCCGTAAAGGACGATATGAAGCTGTTTGGGAGTAAGTTTTTGGATCGGGGTATTAAGGTCAAAACCATTTTTTTCCGCCACCGTGCCGAGAATGCGGAGGAGCCAGGATTGGGAGCCGGTTGTTCCGTGCGACCAGGGGCGGATGGCGCCCTGGGCGATAGTCAGGTTATAATTTAGAACCAGCTCCGGATCCACTTCCAGTTTTGTGCCGAGTCCCGAGCATTCGGAGCAAGCGCCGTAAGGATTATTAAAAGAAAAAAGGCGGGGTTCAATTTCAGGGAGGCTTATTCCGCAGTCCGGGCAGGCGAAAAGCCGGGAATAGGTTTTTTCACTTTCGCCTGATTCAGCGACTAAAACAGCAACCAGTCCGTTCGCCAGTTCAAGGGCTTTTTCAACGGATTCGGACAGTCTTGCCCGGTCGTCTTTATCGGCGGAAACCGTCAGTCGGTCAATTATTATTTCAACCGCGTGCTTTTTATTTTTATCTACATTCTGGTCTTCGGCTTGTTCAAGGCTCATTATATTTCCGTCAAATCGCACCCGGCTGAACCCGGCCTTGCGCAGGTTGCCGAGAATATTTTTATGTTCGCCTTTTTTATCTTTAACAATCGGCGCTAATACATATATATCTTTAGCAAAAAAGTTCTTTAAAATATTCCCGGTGATTTCGTCAATAGAGTAGGTTCTGATCCTCTGTCCGCATTGGTGGCAATGCGGAACGCCCGTGCGGGCGAAAAGCAGGCGGAGATAATCATAAATTTCCGTAACCGTGCCGACTGTTGATCGGGGATTGTGCGAGGTGGATTTTTGATCAATGGAGATGGCCGGGGAAAGCCCTTCTATCAGGTCAACGTCCGGCTTGTCCATCAGGCCGATAAACTGCCGGGCGTAGGCTGAAAGCGATTCAACGTACCGGCGCTGGCCTTCGGCGTAAATCGTATCAAAAGCCAGGGATGATTTTCCCGAGCCGGAAAGCCCGGTAATGACTATAAGCTTGTCGCGGGGAATTTCCAAAGAAACGTTTTTCAGATTGTGCACCCGCGCGCCCTTAATAATAATAGAATTTTTCATGGAAGTTTGGATAGAAATTATTCGTAAAATAATAAAAATTATTATACCCTATAATACAGCCCATGACAAGGCCTTGCGGGCGATGAAAAGACTGTGATATGCTGAATTTACGCTTTATTCGGAATAATAACATGATAAAAACATGGAAATAATATTAGCAATATTACTCGGATTCATAATTATCGGCATCGTTGGGGTAATTTTTCTTTTGCTTAAGAAAAAAGACGGGGGAGGCGAGGAAAAGTTCGCCGCCATGATGGAACGGCTCGGCAGTTTAAACGAGCAGAACAAAGAACTGCGGCAGGCTATGGATTTTAAGCTGGCCGAAACGCACCGGACGACCGAAGAACAATTCAGGACGACCCAGGATCAGTTAGGCCAGACCATGAGGACGGCGCACGCTATTGCCAATAATTCGGCCAAGCTGATTTCCGAAGTGACCGAAAAGCTTACCCGGCTTGACGAGACGAATAAGCAGGTGGTTGATTTTTCCGCTCAACTGCAGAACCTTCAGGACATCCTAAGGAACCCGAAGCAGAGGGGGGTTTTAGGTGAGTTTTTTCTTGAAGAAACCCTAAAAAACGTCCTGCCTCCCAATTCTTACCAGATGCAATACGCTTTTAAAGACGGATCCATAGTTGATGCCGCCGTGTTTATTAAGGAAAAAATCGTGCCGGTTGACTCTAAATTTTCTTTGGAAAATTATGAAAAAATTCTTAATTCAAAAGACACTAAAGAAAAAGAGAAATTTCAAAAAGCTTTTAAGCAGGATTTAAAAGGCAGGATTGACGAAACCGCGAAATACATCAAGCCCGGAGAGGGAACGCTTGATTTCGCTTTTATGTTCATCCCTTCGGAAGCCATTTATTACGATTTGCTCGTAAATAAAGTCGGAGCGGTGCAGATTAATACCCGCGATCTTATAGAATACGCTTTTTGCGACAAGAAAGTAATTATTGTTTCGCCAACCTCATTCCTCGCTTATCTCCAAACAGTACTTCAGGGACTTAGAGCCATGCAGATTGAAGAGTCGGCAAAGACCATCAGGGTGAATATTGAAAAGCTCGGCCGGCACATAGGCAGTTATGATGAATTTATGAAAAAACTCGGAGCGAGCATGTCCACGACCGTGAACCATTATAATAACGCTTATAAGGAATTTAAGAAGATTGATAAGGACGTGGTTCGCATAACCGGGGGCGAGGGGAACGTGGAAATCGCGCTGATTGACAAACCAGCAGCGGAGTAAGTTTAAAATTTTTTTGAATGAGCTATACTGATAATAATGAAAAATATCTAAAGGAGGCAATCATAAAAACGGTTGCTTTTTTTGACTTGTTTAAATATCCTTTGACGGTTTTAGAGGTTTATAAATATTTATACGCGCCCGGAGGGGTTGGCAAGGGTATCGCGGAGGTTGAACAATCATTAGGCGAGTTGTCGCGCGAAAATATTCTCAGCCAGAAGAATGGTTTTTACTTCTTAAAGGGAAGGGAGGAAATCGCGGCTGAAAGGCAGAAGCGCTATAACCGCTCCGGCCGAAAAATCAAGGAGGCGAAAAAAATCATCCGGGTTTTTTCCGCTTTGCCTTGGATAAAAATGATCGCTTTGGGGAACGTCATGGGACCGAGGAATTTTAAGAAAGAAAGCGACATTGATTTTTTTATTGTGGCTGAAAAAAATAGAATTTGGATAACAAGATTTTTTTCAGCCGGACTGGCGGCTCTGCTCGGACTTAGGCCAAGGGAAGGGCGGACTGAAGATAAAATTTGCCTAAGTTTTTTTATGTCCGAAGATTGCCTGGAACTTAGCGCCTTGTCCGACTCGCCCGAACTTCTTAGCGGAGCGGACGGATCAGCCGCCGGTTCCCGGCCGGCGGATATATATTTCGTTTATTGGCTGGCCGGTCTGACACCGCTTTACGACCGGGGCGATATTTTTCGGAAACTTCATAAATCCAATCCCTGGCTAAAGAGATGCCTGCCGAACGTTGAAGCTTGTTTATTGGCCAAAGAAGACAGGTTTGAAAGGCCGCTCTTAGCCGCCATAGCCGGTAAATTCATCGGTCTGCTAACCGGATGGTCAGAACCGTTAGCAAAAAGAATCCAGCTGAAAGTTTTTCCTCCCGCTATCAGGGAAAAAATCAACCAAGGGACTGAAGTCGTTGTTAATGATCGCGTCATTAAACTCCATGTCAATGACCGGAGAATAAAATATCGGCTCAGATGGGAAAGTAAAGTCTGTCAGGCGCTGGCTAAAACGGATAAACCGCGATCACAGACCTGAAAATATTGATATATTTGATAATAAAATGATAATAATAAAGCGATTATTATGCTAAAGTTAAACATTTTTTCTTTAAAATTGACTGAAATCACGCGGTTAACCATTTATTTATTGGCGTTTTTAATTTCATTCCAGACTCGGCTAATACTCCGACCCGGAGAACTGGCTGGAGGTTATTTTGAGTACGCCACAATATCACTTTACGCGGCAGATATTGCCGTCGGGCTATTAGTATTGGCAATTATCGCCTTATTGGCATTGAAAGCCGGCAAAAACGCTTTTTGGAACTTAAAATTTAAGGGCCGAAATACGCTTTTATTCTTTGCAGGGCTTTTTATTTTTTTCAGCTTTATATCCATATTTGCGGCTAATGATAAATGGCTTTCTTTGTTTAGGTTCGGCTGGGTTTTTGAAGGAGTTGTTTTCTTCCTTCCGATCATGCTTGTAAATACTGATATTCTTGCGCCTGTTTTCATTCT
>Ga0074197_1002737_pt1 | contig 11704 bp, 17 predicted proteins | sample EPASupsiteSAE305_FD_64526 | JGI IMG/M metagenome (GOLD analysis project Ga0074197, IMG submission 64526) | Bioremediated contaminated groundwater microbial communities from EPA Superfund site, New Mexico - SAE3-05 reassembly with SPADES | ecosystem: Environmental > Aquatic > Deep subsurface >...
TGTAAAATCCTGCAGCGGTTCACCAATAGTAAATGTGCCTAATGGTCGACCTTCAGCCTGTTTCCACCCACCTAGTGCTGACGAGATTCCTGTTTGAACTGGCTCTTTATCAACCATAACTTTGTCTTAAGATATATTTATTGTTGTTAAAAGTCAAATTGTTTAAAAAGAATTTTCCTACATAGTTCACTAGCCCCTGCAATTTAGCCTCGCAGTTGACTTCTTCTTTGTTTAGATGAATACTGAATTGTGAGACAAAAAGGATTTATTTTACTTTCAGTAATAATAATTGCTTTATTGATTGGTGTTCTAGGTTTTTTTGTTTATCAGAATATACAACTACAAAAGGGTGGTAGTAACACAGTTTCTCCATCTGTAAGTCCAACCGCTACTTTAGCGCCTACTTCAAAACCAGCAATGACACCCCCAGTAACCGTCGTACCTACAAGTAAATCCACACCAACCCCAATAGCTAGGTCTTTCGAAGAAGAAGAGATACTTATGAGGAGAACTCTGGCTGGTTTTGAAATGTACATAGGAGGAAGAAATACTGCGGGAGCTCTTAGTTTTTTTACACCACCCCAAACAAATTCAGCCAAAAAAGTGTATGAGGATATACGAACGAAAAATCTATCATTCGGACTTACATCTTGGTCTTTCGTTATGGATTCAAATGGAATATTATCAACAGAAGAAATAAAGGGCGGTTATAGAGTACGGATATATGAATGCAGAACCAATAACAGTTCTTGTCCAATACTGTTTCTGGAATTAGTAAGAGACGAAAAAGCAGAAAATTATTTCTCTATAGACAGATATTACACCACCGCTTATTCTTATCAAAACAACCTAGGCGAAGAAATTAAATATCAAGGATTTGGTTTTTAAATTTCTACAAAAGAAGTTCCTTAGATAGTTCACCAGCCCCTGCCCGTAGTGATATAATTTACGGGTGATCAGAAACATTATCCCAAACAAAAAAATTCTTCTAACAATGATCATTGGATTGGTGATATTACTTCTTAGGGGTTGGGTTGTCACTTTATTTTCATCATTAATTATTTGGGTGGCAATAAAAACTACATCCATATTTCAGATGCAATCCGTCATTATTGATTCTTCAAAAACAGTTATTTTTACGCTTCAAGCAATTTCTAGTATAATCGCAATTTTTGCAGGTGGAATTGTGGGCCACTCTTCAAAAAAATTAGGATGGTTATATGGGGTTATCACTGGATTACTCGCCTCTGCAATCTCTCTTAATTTATCTCCGCTACTGTTAATTGAAACGTTTACTGGTGGTTGGTTGGGAGAAAGAATGGCAAATTCACAAAAGAAGCTGATTGAGCGTAAAAGGTTCGAACACTTTCCATCCAGAGATGCAAAATAGGCTCAAAACGGTATACTTCAGATATGAAATTAATTCTCGAATTAAAACCAAATCCAATCAATAAAAATGAGGTAGTTAAGTTTTTATGTAAACATTGGGGCTCTGAAAAAATAGTATCAAAAGGAAAAATAACTGACGCATCGGAAATCTCTAGGGTTCTCGTTAAAGATATCAACAATAAAATCGTTGGTTTAGCTACCTTCTCAGTTAACAACAACACCTGTGAATTGATAAGTATTGATTCTGAAAAACAAAGAAAAGGCATTGGAACAAAAATGATAAAGCTCATTGAAAAAACTGTTAAAGAAAAAGGAGCCAAAAGAATATGGCTTATAACAACAAATGACAATTATGAAGCAGTAATATTTTATGTAAAAAATGGTTACCGTTTAGTTGAAATACATAAAGACGCATTAGATATTTCAAGAAAATTAAAACCTCAAATACCATTTATAGGTAAATACGGAATTCCCTTACAGGATGAATGGGAATTTGAAAAGGACTTATAGAAATTACCTACATGGTTCACTAACCCCTTCAAAATAGGCTCAAAGTGATAAAATCATTTCAATGAAACTTCCCAAGAATCTAAAAATTAAAAAGGGGTTATGGAATTTGTTTCCTTTTTCAAATTTTACAGGTCAAGCAATTTATCCCAATATTTATCTTCCTGAAAGTATTTATGAAAATTTAAAAACAGAAAAACCAAAACTACAATATATTGCTGTTTTGAAACACGAACAAACTCATATAAAAAGGGCAAACAAACAAGGTTGGATTATTTGGAATTTAAAATATATTTTTTACCCTGGTTTCCGTTTTAACGAAGAAATTGAAGCAATAAAAAATTCAATGGTATTTTTTAAAAAAAATAATATTACATTTAACACAGATAAAAGTGCTAAACGACTATCAAGTTATTTATACTTATGGTGTGTTTCATATAAGAAAGCGAAAGAAAAATTAGATGAAATCTGGAATAGTACTTAACTGAAAGAAATTCCTTAGATAGTTCACCAGCCCCTGCTAAAATTCTCCGAAAAAATATTAAGATAACAGATGAAGCGCCGCCCTACATGTATCTTCCAACGTGTTTAAGATTTTGATATCTGGGCAATCTTGATAGAATCTTCTTTTAATATATTTAGTTCCTGAAAACCCCTCCTCTATCCCTATCACTATTTTTACTCCATCCCTCTCATGTCTAACTTTCCATTCAAATAACTCAGCTCTGGTTGTTTGGGCATACGCCCTCTCGCAAACATGCGTTTCTTCTTTTGCCAACCAAAAAATAATTACACCATTTTCCCCCGCTTTTCGGAGATGATACGTTTCCCAATCGACCTGCTCATTATATTCAAGTTCTTTATTAAAGGATCTTCTGGGTGATGCGACTACAACATTCGGGTCTATTTCTTGAATGATCTCTTGAGCTTTAGATTGCCAGTCTGGTGCTCCCTGTATCGGACCAGCTAAAAATATTACCAATTTTTCTCCTTCTACATATTCGGGAGGAATATATAAATTTCTTTCAGACATACACGGATTCTACATCGCAGATATTGTTTTTTGAAGTACTGGAATATAATAAGGTTCTTGAAGCTGAGAGTATAAATTCTAACATCACTTACGATATTCTGTCACACACATTCCATTTGATATAATGCTCACATGCCGATAACACCAGAGGAATTCAGATCTTTTCCGGAACCAATCAAAACTTGTCTCGAACAATTTAATGTTACATTGGTGCTTGAGGGTAATTTTCCGGAGGATCTTTACAAAAAACCCATTGCTATATACTTACCCAATATTACTGCCGAGCTGGTTGATAATTGTGTTGAAAAAGGGGCAAAAAGAGTTGTTCTCACTACCACTTCAAATTCTATAAAAATCGAGGATGATGTTATAGAGACGGATCCTGAAAAAACACTTAGGCTTCTAAATAAAATAAAGTCTTCATGTAAACCAATATCTACCAAAGACGCGCAAAGAAAAGGTACATCGATTCCTGCACATGGAGGCATGGGTATATTTCAAACAATGAATTTTCTAAAACGCGTTGGGGGTGACTTGAACTACCATATTGTTAATCAAAAAATTGTTGCAGAAGTTACCTGGGAATAAATACCTGGGGTGAAATTTTATATCTTGACCATTCCCAACTTTCGGGGCCAGGTCTCACCTTTTGGAGTAATCACAAACATCATTTTTTTATCAACAATATTCTTTCCTTTTATTTTGTTCATATCCCACCATCTTTTTTCAAAATCTTTGATTCGAAATCTTCTATCCACTCCGGCAAAATCTGAATAGGAATCGCAAAGTCTTAAATAGTTGGCCTTTTTATCCACTTTAGTAATAACCGCATAATGCCCATTATCCTCGTCTTCATCTTCATAAAAAACACCCTGCCATTCCACCCCAACCGGATAGCCGTATTTATTTATAGCCAAGGAGATGTCATTGATGGTAGATCGGTGTTTCCTCCAAAAAACAACTTCATTTTTACCTAAAATATTGGTGGCGCGGGCCAGATCGTAAATATTGATACCCAACCGTTTGATTTTGTTTTTTGCTCTTAAGGATCTAACAATTGCGATTTGTGAGACGTTTTTCCCTAAAAACGAAAGCAATTCCAAAACAACAGCCGGGCCGCAGTGGTAGCTGGAAATTTGCCTGACACGCTTCATCCCCGGAAAAGGCTTACCGACGACCTTATCCTCAAGCTTAAGAAGCCTTTGGAGCAGTTTCCTGGTTTTAATGTTTTTCTCGAGTTCCATAATCGGTCTATTTTACGACCCAAACAGGGTTTTGTCCAGGTGTATGCTAGGAGAGATTTTTAGCGTACTTTGAAAGCAGGCTGGCCATGGTATCCGAAAATTCCACTCCATGCATTGCCATTACCTCAGTCATGGGAAGCCCTATATCTGGTCCGAAAGCCGTATTTGGATTGCTGTCTGTAAAATACGGCATACCGGTTTCCTCATCTACTCTGACATCGAACTTTGCATAATCTTTATGCTGCAATGCTCCGAAAGCTCTCACTGCAAGCTTGGTAATCTCATAACGCAAATCATCTTCAACAAAAACATATTTGTATGCTCTTAAATCATCGTATGATTCAAAGCTTGTGAAATAATGCTTTCCGTCGGGCTTGGTTCTAAATACCTTTTGTCCCATAAAAACGTGCCTTTTCCCTCCATCATCAAAAACGACAACTGTTATCTCAGGACCATCTATGAATTTTTCCACAATTACGGGAACATGATACGTAGAAATTAAGTTGTTTGCCCTGAGCTTGGCAGCCCGATAGGTTTCTTTGACGGCGTGATTATTTATTCCCACACTTCCCCCACCCTCATTTAGTTTTACTATTAAAGGCAAGCCCAAATCTTCATCAATGCTCGCCCCCACCCTTCTAATAAACTGAAATGGTGGCGTATGAACATCGTAGGCCATGAGAAGTCTTTTGGTCAGATTTCTGTTATTGCCGATTATCAGACCTTCCATTCCTGCTCCCGTATAGGGAATATTTGCCAGCTCAAGAGCTGCGGGCACTGACGGCTGAAGCTTATCTCTTCCTTTTAGGGTGTCAACAAGATTTACAACCAGATCGGGTTTATCCACTAATAAATTGGTATAAAAATATTGATCTCCAGGTAGAGTTCGTACAGGAATCCCTAATTTTCTAATCTCTTCGGAAACTTCAATTGCCCGTTCCTCTACTTCAATCTCTGCTTCATAAGCTGACTGTGTAGCAAAATGTTCTCTTTGAACACTTGAGTAGGCCACTACTACAAGTCTGAATTTTTTGAGTGTTTCTTTGTCGATATTAAGTTTGATCTTCTCTTTTGATGGGGTCTTTTTTACTTGCGCTTCGTCTTCGTTTTTGGCAGTGGGCATAAATATATATTAACAAATAGTAAAAAGAAAAAATAGGAGCTGGTGTATAATCTTGTTGTGGAAATCGGCATATTAATCATATTTACAGGCACCTCCGGAGCCGGAAAAGATTCTGTTATGGATGAATTTTTGAAAAGTCCCCTTGTCCAAAAACTTAACCTTAAAAAGGTGGTTACCTGCACAGATCGTCCTCCCCGACCCGGCGAGACGGACGGAATTCAATATCATTTCGTAAGTAGCGCTCAACTTCAAAAAATGGCCGAGGATGACGAACTTGTTGAACCAATCACCAAATATGGAACATCAGATAAAGCAACCCCCAGGATCGAGATTGAGAGGCTATTGGCCGGTGAAAATTTGGTTTGGAGGATCGATCCTTCCCGAGCGGCTGAGGTTGCTTCGGGGAAATTTTTCCAAAGAATTTTCCCTGAAAAGGCACGCCTACTTCAGGATCACACAATTGTGTTTTTTGTAACCGCGCCAAAGGAAGTTATCGCCGAAAGAAGAAAAAAAAGAGATCTTGATAAATATGATCCGGCGGAATATAAAGCCCGTGACGATCAAGACCAAATTTATTTGGATATACTTCAAAAAAAAGCCGTTCCTATAGAAAATCTTGACGAAAAACTTGATGAGGCGGTAGACATTGCCGTAAAGTCCGCCGTGGAAATATATGACAAAACCAAAAACTAAAGTAATTCTAGCCGGCGGGTGCTTTGATATTCTCCACTACGGACATGTTTACTTTTTGAAAAAGGCAAAATCTTTGGGAGATTACTTGGTTGTTGCCATAGAATCTGATGAAAGAATAAAAGAGTTGAAGGGTCAAGGGCGGCCGTTTCATTCACAAAAACAAAGAAAAGAAACACTTGAGTCTCTGAAGTTTGTCGATAAGGTAATTATTTTAAAAGATGAAATGACTCACCAAGATTACATTGATCTGGTTAATAAGGTTAACCCTTGTATAATAGCGGTAACCGAAGGTGACCCTATTCTTGACAAGAAAAAGGAGCAGGCAGAAATGGTTGGAGCCAAAATTGTTCAAATACCCCACATCAGAACCCACTCAACTACCCAAATATCCAAATTTTTAAATTTAGATTAACTATTCCCAGGTTTTGATTTCCGTCTGGGGCAATTTCAATTTTCTTGGCGTAACGAAAAGTAATATTATCGAGAACGTCAACACGATAACCCCTAACCAACTAAATGTTAATCTTTCCCCAACCTTGGACGAGATTAGTCCGGCAAAAACTGGCCAAATTATATAGGAAAGGTTCATCACCGACCCGGTCAGTCCTATCATGTCTTTCTTCTCACTTCCCATTCTGTTAAGAATATCCGTGTAAACCCCCTGCAGAAGCGGATAGCAAACTGCCAATGCACTTGATGCCAAACAAACTATTGCAAGCTGCCAGGAAACGCTCGAAGAAAAAGCAATGGCTATAAAAAATATTCCGGACAAACCCAAAAATTTCTCAGCTAACTTTTTCTTACCGTTCGAAATATTCCACCTGGAAAGTGGAATTCCTAAACAAATAGAAGGAAGAAGGTATAAAGGCAAAAACCACACACCCCAGGGATTAACCAAAGTTAATTTTTCCGTCCAAACTGCGCCAACTGTATAAAATGTTGCATCGATAAAACCCAACACCAGACCGATAGCCAGAGCCGGCCAAACTGTTCTGGAAAGCGTCAGCCAGTGCCTAAGTTCCGCCCACGGATTTGCATGGGAAAAATCAACAGCAGTTGGAACATCATGCCCGTTTTTACTTAGCGTCAAAAGCACCAAAGCGGCAACAAGAAAAATTATTATCGTCCCCTGGGTAATCAAGATTCCGTTAGCTAAAAGCTCTGCGGCAATAAATGGTCCCAGAAAATATGCCAGATTGACAAAAATTCCAGTAAATCCCCAGGCAGCGGCTCTCATTTGACTGGGAACAACTGTTCCCATAAATTGAAAGTTGGCAAAATTTACAAGTTCATAATAAATTCCCCAGAGAGTCATTGTAGCAATAAAAATAGCCAGTAAAGGTTTAAACACGGACGCGCTCAAGAAAAAAGATGTTAAGGCAGAAACCAATATCGCCCAAAAAATCAGACGTCTTGTACGAACAGTCTTAAAAATTCTGGGGAAAATCAAATCAGCAGAAAACCCCACGATTGATTGAAAACTGATAATGGCACCCATAATAACCGGGTTTTGCAATGAATTTTGAATTTGATTCGGAGCCCAAAAAGCAATGATAGAATCGGATAAACGTAGAAAAAATAAAATCAAAGAGAAAGTAAGAAGCCTATTCCAAACAAGATTCTCTTTAAACATCAAAATATACCTTTTCACAAACTAATAATGAGGCAAGCGGGAAGTTATTTCAACCTTGCAATTTGTGCATTAACCATGAGGTGAACCAATTCTTTGAAAGTTGTTTTCGGAGTCCAACCTAATACCTTCTTTGCTTTTGAAGGATTGGCAACAAGTGGTCCTGTTTCTGTCGGGCGGATAAATCTGTCATCAACCACAACGTGATCTTTCCAATTAAGCCCAACATAACTGTACGATTCCTCACAAAGTTCCTGAATTGTGTGAGTTTCCCCGGTTCCTATTACAAAATCGTCCGGTTTGTCCTGCTGTAGTATGAGCCACATGGCTTCAACATAATCCCCGGCAAATCCCCAATCACGCTTTGCCTGAAGATTTCCAAGAGCCACTTTTCCGTTTTTAACAATTGGCTCGCCTTCTTCGTTGAGATGTTCGGAATTTTTGATTCCAAGCTTTGCGCAAGCCGCAGCATATGTAACTTTTTGAGTTACAAAACCAAGATGCCTTCGAGGCGACTCGTGATTAAACAAAATTCCATTTGAAGCAAACATATTATAGCTTTCTCTGTATATTTTGGTCATTGCATGAGCATAAAGCTTTGAAGCCGCATAGGGATTAGCCGGATTAAATGGGGTTTCTTCGTTTTGGGGAATTTCTCTCACCCACCCGAACATTTCGCTACTGCTGGCTTGATAGAATCTTGATTTTGGAACAACATCTAAAGTTGCATCCAAAACTCTGTGAGCCCCAATTGCGGTAATCTCTGCCGTATGAATCGGTTGCCTAAAACTTTCCGCAGGGTGACTTTGAGACGCTAGATTGTAAACTTCATCTGGTTTAGATTTTTGCAACGCCTCACGAATTGAAATCGGGTCCAGTAGATCCGCTTGAATCAAATTTAACTCTTCTTGAATATGGGAAATATTGGCATAAGCCATGTTGCTGGTTTTTCTCACTATCCCCGTAACAACATAGTCTTTCTTAAGAAGAAGTTCCGCAAGGTAACTCCCGTCCTGGCCGGTAATTCCCGTAATTAATGCTACTTTTTTAGACATTACAAGAAATCATAACATATGTTAAAATTACAAGCTAGTATCACCAGAAAGGAGGCGATTTAAATTTATGTTTACCGCATAAGCGGAGATATATTCAAAATATGTTTATTATTAAAAAGAAAAAAGGAGAAAGCGACGACAAGCTTATTGCCCGCTTTCGTAAAAAAACGATAGTCGAGGGTGTCATGCAGGAGTATCGCGACCGCGAACACTACAAGAAGCCGGCCGAAAGAAGAAAAGAGGCCAAATATCGTATCGCCCACTCTATCGAGCTTGAGAAAAAGAGGAGTTATTAAGATAGCTTTCCACAAATTTCTTTCTGTGCAGTCTGGTTATCCCATATTTTTGGATGGTGTTTCTGTGGGTAAGCGTGCCGTAGCCTTTATTTTTATTCCACCCATATTTTTTATATTTACGGTTTTTGGATAGCTTGGTCATAAGTTTATCGCGATAGACCTTGGCTATGATTGAAGCCGCAGCAATTGAAATTGATTTAGTATCCCCTTTTACGATTGGTTTTTGATTCTTTCGACGCAATCCTCTTACATAAGGAATATAAAAGGCATCAATCAAAATATAATTTATCTCTATCCCGCAGTTTTTTATTGCCTCCCTAAAAGCTATTTCACTGGCTTTTTTGATTCCAAATTTATTAATTTGAGCAACACTCGACTTCCCGATTCCAAAAACCAGTGCATTTTTTCTGATCCATTTATCGGCAATTTCTCTTTGTCTAGGAGTTAATTTCTTCGAGTCATTAATCCTGGGTGGATCTTCCCATTTATCATTAAGGTCAAAAACAACAGCCCCTGCCACAACCGGTCCTGCAAAACAGCCTCTCCCGACCTCATCTATACCGGCAATAATTCTGTATCCTCTTTTGAAGACTGTTCTCTCGAAAGAAAAATTCGGAAGATTCATTTTTTAATCCGTTCCCTATACTTTCTGGGGTACCTGTCATATAAAAAGGTGGCAAATCTGTCCACTAATTCATTCCGTTCTCCTGTAGACATTTCACCAAGACTGATTTTAACTCTTATTGCCGGATTGCTGTTTACTACCCTTCCGGCCAATGTTACATGCCCTACCCCGGCCAGGAAGTACTGAAAACAGGCTTTTTTCAAATCCATTGTTGCCTTCTCTTCGATTTCCTCCCAATAATCCGTCTCTGCAACACCAAAGACACTTTCCGGGTATTCGCTCTTTAATCCAACCAAAACAGATTCCCACGAACCCTCGGCAACTTTAAACTTAGGCTTTTTTTCATTCTCAAATCGGACCGGTCTTTTCTCACCTTCGATTCCCATGGCCAATTATACACCGAGAGGCAATCTATCTTGTGTGCTTCAGAATAATTTGATACAATTCACATCTAGATGAAATCGGTCGTTACTTTCTTTTCAGAAGTAAGAAGTGAACTTTCCAAGGTTACCTGGCCAAAGAAAAATGAAGTCGTCAGACTTACGAGTATCGTTCTTTTGGTTTCGGTAATTGTTGGATTTTACGTAGGAGGACTCGATTATTTGTTCACAACAGTTTTGACAAGAATACTGACTAAATAAACATAACTATGAACGAAGACACAAAACAGCAAGAAACAGTTGCAGGAGTAGCAGAAAGAGGTATCGGACATAAAAAGATCCAGGGTCACATGATCCTTGCCCAAACAACCGATCCTAAAGCAAAGTGGTATGTGGTTCATACTTCTTCGGGCCATGAGGTGCGTGTCATGGACACTCTCCGTCAGAGGGTTGAAACCATGAACCTGGAAGGTAGAGTCTTTGAGATGTTAGTTCCGACACAAGACAGAGTTATCATCAGAAGTGGTAAAAAAGCGACCATCAAGGAAAAAATCTTTCCGGGATACCTTCTTGTAAAGATGATTTTGGACGATCCAACTTGGCTTGCTGTCAGAACAACTGCAGGAATTACAGGATTTGTAGGAGCGGGAAACAATCCCACCCCACTTTCCGAAGCTGAAGTTGCAAATATCCAGAAATTTATCAGCTCTCCCGCACCCAGATTTAAAACCAAATTTAGTGTTGGTGAAGCTATTAAAATCGTTGACGGACCTTTTTCGGATTTTCTTGAAACAATCCATGAAATTGATGAAGAAAAGGGCAAGGTTAAAGTTTTGGTTTCAATTTTCGGCCGCGAGACACCGGTCGAGCTTGATTTTCTACAAATTCAGAAAGTATAAAAATGACCGAAAGCGATTTCGACTTTCCACAGAGAATTAACAAAGACAGGGCAGATTTTCAAAAAATCCGAGATCAATTTTATCAGAACTACAATGATAGAGGGGTAGACCTTGTCCAACTGAACCAATATACTGATATCTTCAGTGACGGCATTAAAGAAGGTTCTGTAAGATTCAAGCTTAAAAAGGACGGCACAGGAACCCTTTTCATCGATACCCTTGTAAAACACAAAAAAGTAACCAAGGAACTCACAATAGAGAACAAAGACGAAGTTGCATTCTTTATCGGACTTCAAGAGTCATTAAGATCACCTGAAGAGAAGTAAACTATTCCAAAACCACAGCTCTGGCATCACAGACATATCCAGAGATCCTGAAACGTTTATCTTCTCCCAAAGTCCCCACCATCAATCCGTTACCAAAGTTTTCAACTTCCCTCCAAGCATTAATTTTATATTTCTCCCCTTTATTCATTTCAGATGGAGCCTCATCCTCCAGGTAGCTCTGATTGGCTACAATTACCGGTATTGCGTACAATCTATCACCGAAGTTTAGATTACGTCTGCCTTCGATAGAGAAAAGATTTCCTGTAACTTTGGGGTATATGCCAACCGTTATTTCATCGTCCAAAACAGGATTTTTTCCGGTTACCCTGTAAAGGGTCGGGTCTGTAATTTCTCCGAGAAATCGTACTTTTTCATCTCCGTCTTTAAACGGCAGCGCGATGCTTTTACCGTCTTTCTGGCGAATCTGAAGAGAATCAACATCGGGAAAGGCATATTGAACATTGATGGTTTCCGGATTTTCCTGACCACTAATGTATAAGGGCA
>Ga0074197_1002738_pt1 | contig 11701 bp, 7 predicted proteins | sample EPASupsiteSAE305_FD_64526 | JGI IMG/M metagenome (GOLD analysis project Ga0074197, IMG submission 64526) | Bioremediated contaminated groundwater microbial communities from EPA Superfund site, New Mexico - SAE3-05 reassembly with SPADES | ecosystem: Environmental > Aquatic > Deep subsurface >...
TGGCAGATGACGGATTTATTAGCCCGATTGATGGATGGCACCGAAGGCGCTGATTCGCTGTATGGAACCAATGCGGCCGACACCATTACAGGGCACGGAGGCAATGATTGGCTCGTTGGGTATGAGGGCAACGACACGATGGACGGGGGCGCCGGCAACGACCAAATAGACGGCGGCGACGGCTCCGATATCCTGATCGGCGGCGCTGGCAACGATATTCTGCGAGGCCATTGGAATTGCCGTTTTAATGGCCAGCCGTGCGTGGCGGAGGATAACGATTCCCTGATTGGTGGAGACGGCAATGATACCTTGTATGGTGAGGCAGGTAACGACACCCTGGTTGGCGGTGCGGGTGCGGATATTCTCTACGGTGGTAACGGCAAAGACCTTTACCTGTTCGGACGGGGGGATGGCCAGGACATCATATATAATGGTAACTCTACCAATGAATCGAGGGTCGATTGGATAACTCAGGATATAATCCGTATCGGTACTGGGGTAGCGACGGCTGATATTATCGTAACAAGGGTTAGCGATGATCTTTCGCTTGCCATCAGCGGCACTGAGGACCGCCTGACTATTGGAGGTTGGTTTGCTGGCATTATGAGCGCCTCCCACCGGAGTGTGCAACTGGAATTCAGCGACGGTACGGTGTGGGAGGTTTCGGACCTGGCCACCATGGTTGCAGATACAGGCGGGCCGATCCTGGTCGGTACGGTTGGCGATGACATCCTGACCGGAGGGAGTGGCGCAGAATCCTGGCGGGATGACGTTTTGATCGGCAATGGCGGAGATGACCGGCTGGAGGGGTTTGTCGGTTGCGACTGGCTACTCGGCGGGGATGGCGATGATCTTCTCTTCGGAGATTCCGAGTCAGGGGATGATGCCAACGCGTTATGTTGGTGGAATGGGATTTTAGACGACCGGCTGGACGGAGGGGCGGGCAATGATACCCTTTCCGGCGGTTTAGGAAATGATGTTTACGTCTTTGGCCGCAGTGGTGGTCATGACACGATTTTTGAAAGGGACTCGGCGCAGAAATTTCATGACGTCGTTCGGTTCCAGCCTGATGTCGCGCCGTCAGAAGTAAAGGTCGGACGTGCTGTGGGCAGCAACGACCTGATGCTTTCGATCAGGGGGACGAAGGACAACTTGACCCTGAGCGATTTCTTTGATCCTGATTACGCCCAAAATTACCGCATTGATGCCGTGGAATTTACCGATGGCACGGTGTGGGATGTCGAGACCTTGCTGGCCAAGCTCAACGCAACCGGCATCATCACGGGCACGATTGACGATGACCATCTCACCGGCACCGCTGGCAACGACACTCTGCAAGGTGGGGCCGGCAACGATCAGCTCGCAGGCGGCGACGGCAACGATACCTACCTCTTCAATCCGGGCGACGGCATCGACCGGATCGTGGATACCGGCGGCAGCGATACCCTGCAGTTCGGCGCCGGGATCACGGCCGATTCGCTCTCCCTTGGCCTGGGCTCGCTGCTGGTGCGGGTCGGCGATCAGGGCGATGCGATCCATATCGAGGGGTTCAATCCCGAAGATCCCTTCAACTCCTCGGTGATTGAGCAATTTCAGTTTGCCGACGGCACGGTGCTGGCGAGCGCCGACCTGCTCGCCCGCGGCTTCGATATTCAAGGAACGGCCGGCAACGACCTGCTCACCGGCACGGCCACCCATGACCGGCTGACCGGCGGGCTCGGCGATGATACCCTGTCAGGAGGCGCCGGCCGGGATGTTTATGTATTTCATCTCGGCGACGGCGGTGATCGGGTTATCGACGGGGCGGAAAACAGCGGCGGCAACACCCTCCTGTTCGGGGCTGGCATTGATCGCAGCGATCTGGTCCTGGTCCGCCAGGGCGATGATCTCCTGGTTCGTTACGGCAGTCAGGGCGACCAGGTGCTGATCGAGAATTTCGAGGCCTCCGATGGCAGCGAGGCCACGGTGATCGACACCCTTGAGTTTGCCGACGGCAGCACGGTCCCCTTCCAGGAATTGATCAACCATGCGCCGGAAGCCGGCGAAGCGGAGCTTGCGCCTCCACATCCTGCCGAGGACAGGGCCTTCAGTTACCAGTTGCCAGCCAACGCCTTTCGCGATGCCGATGGCGAAGTGCTTTCCTATCTGGCCGAAATTTCGGGATGTGGGCAGACACCCTGCTGGCTTGCGTTTGACCAGGCCACGCGTACCTTCAGCGGCACGCCCGGCAACGAGGATGTCGGTTCGTTCACGGTAACGGTCAGTGCTTTTGACAGGGCCGGCTCGTCTGCCAGCCGATCGTTTACGATCACGGTTGACAACGTCAACGATGCGCCCGAGGTCAAGGTCGCGCTTGATGGCCAGCGGGCCGTTGAGGACCAGGCCTTCATCTTTCAGGTCCCGGATGATGCCTTTGCGGATATCGACCGGGGCGATCAACTGACCTACAGCGCCAGCCTGGCAGATGGCAATCCGCTGCCGTCCTGGCTGCAGTTTGATGCGGCCAGCCTGGTATTGAGCGGCACCCCGGTTAATGACGATGTGGGCAATGTCACGGTGCAAGTGAGGGCCATTGATCGAGCCGGGGCAAGTGCGGCCAGCAGCTTCACCCTGGAGGTGATCAACGTCAACGATGCGCCGACAGTAGCGACGCCGGATGAGCATTTCACCCTCATGGCTGCGCCTTCGGCGAGCGGCAAGGTGCAGGCCACCGATGTCGATGGCGATCAACTCGGGTATACGGTTGCCGGCCAGCCAGTTCACGGGGCGCTCACCCTCGATGGCCGGGGCAATTGGGTTTATACGCCACAGGCCGGTTATTCCGGCCGGGATACAACCGAAATCCTGGTTGCCGATGGCAATGGCGGCACCGCCAGATCAACCCTTCATTTTCTGGTCAACACCTACACCGGCGGCAATCTGGTCCTGCCGGAACGCACCATGGAGACCCTCGCGCTCGAAGGGATCGGCAAGGCTGAGCTGGAACTGAAAAAGGATGGCAATGCGCTGGTGATCAACGTCCGGGGCAAGGGCACGATCCGGGCGCAGGGCTATTTTTCCGCCCCCGCAAACGGCATCAGGCAACTGATGACCCAGGACGGCCCGGTGCTTCTGGACAAGCAGTGCATCGTCAACACTGAAAATTTCTCCTCGGTTATCAACGGCGTATGGCGAGGCATGATGGGGGATAAGCTCCTGGAGTACGGTAATAATTGGTTCAAAGCCAAGCTGGGGGCCAGGAACAACGATGTCCTCTTCGGCAGCGGTCGTAATGACTGCATTCAGGGCATGGGCGGCGACGATACCCTCATCGGCGAGGCGGGTAACGATACGCTGCACGGTAACGATGGCCATGACACGCTCTACGGCGATCAGGGCGGCGACTGCCTTTATGGCGGCAACGGCAACGATTTCTTGATCGGCGGTGCGGACCAGGACCGACTTTTCGGCGATCAGGGCAATGACAGCCTGAACGGCGGCAGCGGCAACGACAGTCTCTGTGGCGGCACGGGCAACGATACCTACGTTCTCGGTCGTGGATATGGTATCGATTGTATAGCCGAAAACGACACCGCTGCCGGCAATGCCGACGTCGCAAAATTTGCCACCGATATCGCCATTGACCAACTCTGGTTCAGGCATGTGGGGAACAACCTGGAAGTGAGCGTCATCGGTACCAGCGACAAGTTCAGTATCCAGAACTGGTACAGCGGCTCCCGATACCACGTCGAGCAATTCAAGACCGCGGACAACAGGGTGCTGGTCGATACCCAGGTGGATATCCTGGTCAGCGCCATGGCCTCCTTCAGCCCGCCGGCGTCTGGTCAGACCACCCTGCCGCAAAACTACCGCGATACCCTGGCCCCGGTGATTGCCGCCAACTGGCAGTAGGCCGCACGTCACACTGCAACCGCATGCTGCCCGACAGTTGTCCTCTTGGTCGGGCAGCTCTTTTGTATTGCTCCCAAGGAAAAACATGGATTCCGGTTTACATTCGTTACTGCTGATGGCCAGTCTGCACGGCATTGCCGCGGACGAGGCCAGGCTCAGGCATGCCTTCGGCGCCGAGCCGTTCTCTGCCCAGACCCTGCTGCTGGCCGCCAAATCGCTGGCCATGAAGGCGCGTCTGGTCAGCCAGCCGGTCGAGCGGCTGGATCGCGCCCCCTTGCCGGCCATCGGCCTGATCGTCGCCACCCGGTTCGAGGCCCTGCTCACTGACCTCCGCACCTATGTCTTTGCCCACACCAGCAGCAAGATCGACGTCGAGCTGGGCGCCCGCCTGCTCCGCCACCTGCTCAACCTGTCAATCAGCTCTATCCAGGCTCGGAGGGTGGGTCAAGGTCATAGCAATGGAGCCGTCTATGTGGCCACCGCGTTCTCCTCTCCCGGTCTCCCCGCCATTCTGTCATTTCCAGAGACTCAGCTGTCTCATTTTTGCATCCTTGTCTCAGTGTGAGACGGTATCGTGTTCCTGTGTATTTCCATTCTCTTGTTTTTACATGATTGTGCAGGAAGTAACCTCGGCGTTTATTTTGCATGTTTACTTGGTTAATGAAAACGATCACATCGTTCAGCAACGCCGGAGAAGACGTCAACAGCGCCCCTGTTCTTGTATTTAACCTGCAAAACCTGATGGTGGCTGATCAGGAAATTATTGATGTAATTGCAGTTCGTTACTGCCGAGTCGAAGAGCTGTGGAGTATCTAAACCTGGTTGTATCGTCTTGATACGGTGGGTATGAGCAGGGATAAAGAGGAAGTGACTGGCCTCTTCTCTTCGCGAGACGTAGCTTGCCAGCAAGACCTGACCCAGTTCCCCTTGTTTCCATGAAGGCGCCATTTTTTCAGGATAAAATTGATGAGAGAAAACGATAAATTGGGCTCCGCCCCGGTTATCCGCCGAGCTCAAGGAATGGCGACTCGTCTTTGCGGACAGTGGGGAGAAGTAAATCCGTCCCCTTTTTCACGCGTCACGAACGCATTCGCTGCCTGGCCCAATGGCGTTCCGCACGGTTGCGCCTCCTGGCAAGCGCCGGCCAGCTCGGCAGAGCGGCTGCTGGGCAATAAAGTGCGGAGGAAAACCGGATCGAGGTGGGAAGCCGGGCGTCGCCCCCGGTCGTTGGCAGGTCCAGCAGGGGAGGTGCCTCGAGAACAGGGGGCGGGTGTTGCACGGAATACTGAAATACCGGAGGCTTTTGTAAAATGAACGGTGCAGCTGATGTCATTTCAACCGGAGGGAGAAATCTCATTGTCCGGAAGGACGAGATTTCACGCTACCGCCCGAAATGACAATATAAATTGCCTCTGTCTCGCGCAATGCGAGCGGGAAGCAGAGTTTGTCTCTGTCATTTTGCAAAAGGCTCACCGGGCATTTTTTCTTTTATCTCACTTTTTATTGGGGCGAAGCAAGAGAATGGTGTCTTTGTAACAATTTGTTATGATGAGTTATTTTTAGGCCTTTAGGTATCTTTACCCAGGGAAGAGTGGGTAGTTCTACTAATTGCCATACCCGGTTTTTTGTGTTTGGCTCTCTGATCCCCTTTTGGCCTCGTTGGGTTTATGGCACCTCAGCTGGATGGTCCGGTTGGCCAGGGCCGCTTTCGCACCGTACAGGTTCACTATGGTAAGCGTGGCCACGCGCATCATTGCACGAGAGGGGAAACGCTCAGGCAGGCACTCTGCACGGGATCAATATATTGAAGGGGTAAAGGAAAAAATGGAGTTTAAAGCCAGAGAACAACAGGTCAGCGGACAGTGTACAGAATTCGCCTTGAAGTTCGGTAAGTTTTATCCTAAAAACGGCAGTTGAACAGACTGTGTTTTCGTGTAAATTCCTTTAACAGTGATAAAAATACACTCATTTCATCTATTGAGGTATTCACCAAATGGGTGAGCAACACGAATTGATGATTCCATCCGCCGAGGGGCGGATTGGCATAGACACGTACGCGGGCAAAATCCATGTGGAGTGGGACCCACAGGCGGCGGTCACGCCCTTGGGGCAGTTGCCCTTTTTCATTTCTTTTCTCAAGGTCAGCGGACTCTACGATGACTTCGTCGCCTCGTGCCCGTTATCATATACCAGCCCCAATGCCCCTGGCCGGCGAGATGTTCTGGGAACCCTACTGATGTCAGTCCTTGCCGGTCATCACCGGTATGCCCACATCACCTCGTTGCGGTTTGATTCGGTCAACCCGGAGTTGCTGGGCATGACCAGGGTGATCAGCGAAGATGCGACCCGACGGGCTCTCAAAGCAATGGACGAGCAAGCAGGCATCGCCTGGCTCGACACGCAGTTGCACCAGTCCACGGAAGCCGCCCTGTCGCTGGGATCCTGGATCCTCGACACCGACACCACGGTCAAGTGCCTCTACGGCAAACAGGAAGGTGCTGTTGTCGGCTATAATCCGCAAAAGAAAGGGAGACCGTCGCACAACTACCACTCCTGTTTCATGGGGAACACCCGCCTGGCACTGACCGTCGAGGTCAACCCCGGCAACCAGCATGCGGCCAAACATGTGACGCCTTCCCTGTGGCGGTACTACGACGGGCTGGCCAACAGCCAAAGGCCTGCACTTATCCGCGGTGACATTTTTCTTGGCAACGAGGGGTTCCTCGCCGAGGCCGAACAGCGCAACGCCCACTATCTCACCAAATTACGCCTGACCTCGGGCGTCAAGCGGTGCATGACCAGGCTGTTCCGCGAGGCCGACTGGGTGCCTGCCGGCAAGGGCTTCGAGGGTGCCGAGTCACGCCTCAAACTCACCGGATGGAGCAGGGAGCGCCGAGTGATCGTCCTGCGCCGTCCGCTTGCCGGTGAGGTGGCCTTGGTCGACGATGGTCCCGTCCAACTGCAGTTGTCCTTCATCGAGGGACCCGAGACCATGAAGCGTTACGAGTACGCCGTTCTGGTTACCTCGCTGTCTGCGGAAATTCTCTCCGTGGCCCAGTTGTATCGCGACCGAGCCGACTGCGAGAACTGTTTCGACGAACTCAAGAACCAATGGGGTTGGGGCGGCTTTACCACCAAGGACCTTAAACGCTGCCGCCTGACCAGTCGCCTGGTGGCCTTAATCTACAACTGGTGGAATCTGTTTGTCCGTCTGGCACAGCCGAAAAAGCATGCCGAGGCCATCACCAGCCGTCCTTTGCTCCTGCATGGCGTGGCTCGGCAGACCAAGCATGCCGGCCAGACCACCTTGACGATCACCAGCAGCCATGCCAGATCCCAGGCCGTTCAGTCCGCCTTGCGAACGCTGAGCCGCTTTCTGGAGCTTCTGAAGGATTCTGCGGAGCAGTTGCGGCCGCTGGATCGCCTCAGACTCATCACTCAACAGGCTTTCCGCTACTTGCTAGACAAACGAGCCTCGATTTCGAGCCTGCTGCCTCCGCCAGTGGCGGCGGTTACCGGCTAACTGCCGTTTTTAGGATGAAATGTTCCGGCATGCCGAGCTGGCCTGCAATCAGGGCACAGTATTCGCCCACTCGCACGATGTGGTTGCCGGTGTCTTCATCGTTGACCTCAGCGGCCCGCGCCAGGGCGTTCACGGTATAGCCAAAGGCATCATCAAGCTCATAAATCCTGTCGGCAAGGGATTTGGTGAACAGGCTCTGCATGATGATGCCGTCAAGAACAGCGGCGTCATACTGGGTAACGGCCCTTTCGTAGTTAATGGCGGCAAAGCAGAAGGAAGGGGAGAGGTAACCGACCGCATTGGCCACCTGCAGGTTCATGGATTCGAGTATTTTGGCGAGCGGCTGCAAGACCGACCCCGCCAAGCCCGGATCATTGCAATACACGACCTTGGCTTCAGCAATGCCTGTATCGAGGTCTGGGTCCATTTCAAAGGAACGCTTACGCAACTCGCCGGAGGAGGTCTCGTATAACAGCCACTGCCGCCCCACCTGATCGCCCGGGAGATAGATCATGACCAGCTGCGGTCCTTCCATCTGGGCGCTCTTGCGAATGAATTCAGCGACAAGCTTATCGATGGCCGCCGCAAAATCATAATGGAGCGGATCGACTCCGGTAATAAGGCTCTTGCCAAAGGCGGTGATGGCCGTCAGCTTGGCGTAGGCCCGATGGAGCTGGCCATGGAGGTCTTTGACATGCAGGAGCATCTGTATCCTGGCCAGTACCTCTTCTTGATCAAATGGTTTCGAGATGAAGTCCTCCGCGCCCGCCTTTATCCCCCTGATCCTGTCCTCCTTGGCGTGCAGGGCCGTAATCATGATAACGGGCAGATTGCCGTATTGTTCATTCTTCTTGATCTCTTTGCAGACCGCAAAACCGTCCATCTCCGACATCATAACATCAAGAATCACCAGGTCAATCATCTGCTCCCCAAGCCTTGCCAGCGCCTCTTTGCCGTTCTCCGCCAAGATGACCTCGTATCCTCGGGGTTCAAGGACGGCCTTAAGGAGGACGAGATTCAGCATTTCATCATCAACGCATAGAATTTTTGGTTTCGGTATTTCCATGAGCCTTCTCTGTCATTTTTGTAGGGGCGACCCGGCGGGTTGCCGGGTATCTTGGGCGTAGGCAAGATGTATGTGCTTCAAGCTGCCACACCCCTTGTATCGGTTGGGCCAAACGACGGGCTTGTCATGTCGACCGCAGATACAAGGGATAAATCTCACGATTTCACTCGTCATTACTGGAGCAATGGGGCCCCCCGAGCATTTTTTTCACGATCACGGGCAGGTCTCTCGTATTCAACGGTTTTGATATATACTCATCAAATCCGGCGGCAAGGATTTTCCCCTTGTCTCCCGCCATGGCATAGGAGGTGACCGCGATGACCTTTATGCTTTTTGTTTCGGGATCCTTCCTGAGGAGTTGCAGGGTCGCAAAGCCGTCCTGAACAGGCATCTGCAGATCGAGCAAAATCAGGTCGGGCTGCTGCTCCCTGGCCATTTTCAACCCGTCCTCGCCGTTCTCCGCCGCCATAAGCTCATAGCCGAAACACCTCAAAATATCGGTAATCAAGCGACGGTTCATCAGATTGTCATCAACAACAAGTATTTTTTTTAGGGTCATGGTCGGTTACCTCCGTGGTTCAGAGCAAATTTCGATTATTCCGATTTGCGTGCAAGATGACATGTATGATTTCCGTAGGGGCGACCCGGTGGGGCGCCTGGATCTGCATCGCCCTTGCCACAACGCTCCAATGTTGATGGTTTCGCAAAAAGTTGATTCCATCATCATTATTCTTCTTCGTTCTTGTCGTCGCCATTCACCGGCAGAACAAAACTAAACGTGCTGCCTTTTCCCGGTTCACTTTCAAACCAGATCCCGCCCCCGTGCAGCTCGACCATTTTTTTCGCCAGCAGCAGGCCGACGCCAATACCGCCATGCTTTTTAATGTACGGCGAGCCGACCTGTTTAAACATCTGAAAGAGGGAGGACCTTTCCTCGGGTTCTATCCCTATGCCGGTATCTGTAATGGCAATTTCAATGCCCTCGGCAATCCGATGCGCGGCCACGCTCACCCTGCCGCCGTCGGGGGTGAACTTCACGGCATTGCTGAGGAGATTGTTCAGGATCAAGGTGAGCTTTTCCGCATCCGCCTCAATCAGTATGTCGGCATCGGGCTCGATTGCCAGGTTCAATTGTAACGCATGTTTCACCGCCTCATCGCTGATTGTTGTCAGGGCGGCGTTGAGAATATCCCTGAGCAGAAACGTGCCCAGTCGAAGCTGCATCTTGCTTGCATCCGCTTCTATCAAGGAGAATATACCAGCAAGCAGGTCAAACAGATGCTTACCGCATTCATGGATGTAGCCCACATACAGCAACTGATCTGTATTGAGCTTGCCGTACAGCTCATCGATCAGGATCTCTGAAAATCCGATGATGCCGGTGAGCGGCGTGGTCATTTCGTGGCTCATGTTGGCAAGAAACTCCGACTTTGCCATGGTTACGGATTCTGCGCGGATCATGGCATATTCAAGCTTTCGTGTCCGCTCGGTCATCTTCTTCCTGATAGCTTTTTCTATGGTCAACGGCAAGGCCTTGAGATAGGTATTGTGCGGATCTTTGACCAGATAATCAAAGACCCCCCTCTTCATCGCCCTGACCGCGACCTCTTCGTCGCCACTTCCCGTGACCATGACCACCGGTGTATCCTCGATGGCCTCAAGGATATCGAACGCCGTGCCGTCGCCCAACCTATAATCGAGCACGATCACATCGAACCGGCGCGATTGCAGACATTGCCGCGCCTCGGATGCAGAACCTGCCAGTACATAGTCGAATGGCAGTCCTTCGGAGGCAACCAGTCGCTCAATGGCCATCTGGTCAACCCGGTCGTCCTCGACTAACAGTACCGCAATGCGTTTTTCGTTCATGGCTTCCCGTTTCTCTTTCGACATTCCGTGGCCGCATTACTTGCGCCCTTTGTATGGTATGCGCCCAACATACTCACAACACCGGCATTTCGCTTAAGGTCCAGTAGCTGTCGATCATCCTGACCACTTCGACAAAATGGGTATAGTCAACCGGTTTGACGATGTATCCCGCGACGCTGCGCTTGAAACTCTCGAACTTGTCCCGTTCTTCCCCTGAGGTCGTCAGGACGACCACGGGTATCATTGCCAGCCTGTCATCCTCTTTGATGATGGTAAGGAACTCAACCCCGTTCATCTTCGGCATATTGAGGTCAAGCAGGATAAGGCCCGGCAGTTCATTGTTCGCGTCCCGCAGAAACTCCAGGGCCTCAACCCCGTTGCTTGCGATTTCGAGCCTGTTTGTGATCTTCAGGTCGGTCAACGCCCGCTTCACGGTCATTTGATCAACGATGTCGTCCTCAACCAGCAGAATGGGTTTTCTGGTTTTCATTTTGGGGTCACCTCAGTCTGCCATTATGAATGGAGGGCGCGACATCGGCATCGCCCCTACAGGAATCTCATTGCTGCTGCGCCAGATGCTGTTGTTCCTTATTCCATCATACCACATTCTATCCGTCCGCAAAGTCCTTGTATATTTAACGACGAGTGTTAAAATAACGAGCATGATAACAAGGCGAGAGTTCATACCGTTGCAACGATCCCTGGCAGAATTCCCTGTTACCGCGCTGCTTGGTCCGCGTCAGGTCGGGAAAACCACACTGGCGCGGTTGGTGGCTTCCAGCATGCTGCCGGACACCGCCGTGTATCTTGATCTCGAACTCCCCTCGGATCTGGCAAAGCTGGCCGAACCGGAGTTATATCTCCAGGGACATCGCCATCGCCTGGTAGTGATCGATGAAGTCCAGCGCGCTCCTGAGCTTTTCCCTCTGCTACGGGCTCTGGTCGATCAGGATCGCCGACCGGGTCGCTTCCTCCTCCTTGGCTCTGCCTCACCGGAGCTGTCACGCTTCGGCGCCGAATCTCTGGCGGGCCGCATCATCTCGCTCGAACTCTCGCCGTTTTCCCTAGATGAGACCGGAACGGGTGGAATCTCGCGACTCTGGACCCGTGGCGGATATCCTCTCAGCTTCCTTGCCGCCAGTGATGCCGAGAGTCTGCGCTGGCGCGAAGCCTTTGTTGCGACCTATCTCGAACGGGACATCCCGCAACTTGGTATTCGAGTTCCGGCAACCATGCTGCGCCGTTTCTGGACGATGATTGCCCATCACCACGGCAATCTCTGGAACGCCAGCGCCATCGCCAATGCACTGGGGGTGTCGTCCCCGACGGCAAGCCGCTATCTCGACATCCTG
>Ga0074197_1002741_pt1 | contig 11685 bp, 5 predicted proteins | sample EPASupsiteSAE305_FD_64526 | JGI IMG/M metagenome (GOLD analysis project Ga0074197, IMG submission 64526) | Bioremediated contaminated groundwater microbial communities from EPA Superfund site, New Mexico - SAE3-05 reassembly with SPADES | ecosystem: Environmental > Aquatic > Deep subsurface >...
TGCATGGCGGTAAGGTGCGGGCGGCTCTCGCTCTCCACCATCTTGACGATATTGGAGATGTCCACCGCCGAACGCGAACTGTTTTCCGCCAATTTACGGACCTCGTCGGCAACCACGGCAAACCCCCGGCCAGCGTCTCCGGCTCTTGCAGCCTCAATAGCAGCATTGAAGGCCAACAGATTGGTCTGCGAGGCAATTTCCTTGATGATATCGACAAAACCGCCGATTTTCTCCACCTGGGCAACCAGGGTGCCCACCATTTCATTATTCTGCAGCATGGACCGGTTGATCTGCTGCATCTTGTCGCCGGCCTCGGCTCCTGCCTTACGGCCATTTTCCGCTTCCTGCGACATGGAGCCAGCCAGTTTGTTGACCTTCTCGCTCACCCCCAGCATCTCGGTGGAGGATTCAAGCATCTGACGGATGGTGGTTTCGGACTCATCCAAACGGACGACTTCCTGGTCAAGCGACCGGTCCATGAGATCCATGTTATTGCGGACCTGCTCCATCTGGCGCTGCGAATCGGCAACCAGTTCGGCAACGTCCTGACTGGCCTTGCTGACCAATTGCTCAACCTCAAACTCAGAGCTGACATCAAGGGCGAATTCAAGCGCACCCTTGATGTTGCCCTTGGCGTCCTTGATTGGCGCACCGGTATACTTAAAAGGAATCTCACGGCCATTCACCCGGGCCACGGTCTTGGCCGAAACCACGCTGTCGGTCTTCATGGCCTGATTGCAGGCGCAGTGCTCGGTGTTGCAATGGGTGGTGTTGAACAGACTGTAGCACTTCTTGCCAATCAACTCGTCAACGCTCGCCCCCAAGGCCCTTGCCCCGGCGGGATTGATGTAAGTGATGGCAAAATCAGTATCGATGGAAAAAATAGGGGTGGGAATGACATTGAGGTTCTCGATCTTCTCATTGGCCTCCTGACGCTGACGGGCTTCATCGGTGATATCAAGAACGAACTCCAGAGCACCGGTAATATTGCCTTTGGCGTCCTTGATCGGTGCACCGGTATACTTGATCGGCATGATCACGCCGTCACGCGGCCGGGCGATAGTTTCCTCGCTCACCACGGTATCGGTTTTCATCGCCCGGGCGCAGGCGCATTTTTCGGTCTGACAGTGCGGGGTTTTGAACAGATCGTAGCATTTGCGGCCGATAACGCTGTCCGGGGTCAAGCCGACGACTTGGGCGCCAGCGGGATTGATAAAGGTAATGGCAAAATCGGTGTCAATCGACATGATCGGCGTGGGGATGGCATTGAGATTCTCGATCTTGGTGTTGGCGTCATGCCGCTGCCGCGCCTCCTCGGTAATATCGAGGATGAATTCGAGGGCCCCCTTGATATTGCCCTTGGCATCCTTAATCGGCGCTCCGGTGTACTTGATCGGCACGATTACCCCGTCCCGCGGTCGGGCAATGGTTTCCTCGGTGACAATCGCATCGCGTTTCATCGCCTGGCCGCAGGCGCATTTCTCGGTGCGGCAGTGTGGCGTCTTGAACAGGTCATAGCATTTCTTGCCCACCGCCTCATCCGGCGTCAGGCCGGCAATACCCGCGCCGGCAGGATTCATGAAAGTGATGGTGAAATCGGTGTCGATGGCCATGATCGGCGTAGGGATGGCATTGAGGTTCTCGATTTTCTCATTGGCCATCTGCTGCTGCTGGGTCTCTTCGGTCACATCGAGCACATATTCCAGGGCGCCTTTGATGTTGCCCTTGGCGTCCTTGATCGGTGCGCCGGTGTACTTGATCGGGATAATCACTCCGTCGCGAGGCCGGGCGATGGTTTGCTCGCTGACAATGCTGTCGGTTTTCATGGCCCGGGCGCAGGCGCACTTCTCGGTCTTGCAGTGCGGCGTCTTGAACAGGTCGTAGCATTTCTTGCCCACCGCCTCGTCCGGGGTCAGTCCCGCAATACCTGCACCGGCCGGATTCATGAAGGTGATATTGAAATCGGTGTCGATCGACAGGATCGGCGTGGGGATGGTGTTGAGATTCTCGATCTTTTCCTCGGCCATCTGCTGTTGCCGCACCTCATCGGTCACATCGAGCACATATTCCAATGCACCCTTGATGTTGCCCTTGGCATCCTTGATCGGCGAGGCGGTGTACTTGATCGGAACGATTACTCCCTCCTTGGGCCGGGCGATGGTGTGTTCGGTAACCACGGAATCGGTCTTCATGGCCCGAAAGCAGGCGCATTTCTCGGTCTTGCAATGCGGCGTCTTGAACAGGTCAAAACACTTCCTGCCCACCGCCTCGTCCGGGGTCAGTCCCGCAATGCCCGCGCCGGCGGGATTCATGTAGGTGACCGTGAAATCGGTATCGATGGCCATGATCGGCGTGGGAATGGTGTTGAGGTTTTCGATTTTTTCCTCGGCCATCTGCTGCTGCCGCGTTTCCTCAGTCACATCGAGCACATACTCGACCGCGCCCACAATGTTCCCCTTGGCGTCCTTGATGGGCGCGCCGGTGTACTTGATCGGAATAATCACCCCGTCACGCGGCCGGGCGATGGTCTGTTCGGTGACCACGGAGTCGGTCTTCATGGCCCGGGCACAGGCGCATTTCTCGGTCTTGCAGTGCGGTGTCTTGAACAGGTCGTAGCACTTCCTGCCCACCGCCTCATCCGGGGTCAGGCCGGCGACACCCGCACCGGCTGGATTCATGAAGGTGATGGTGAATTTATCGTCGATCTCCAAAATCGGGGTGGGTATAACGTTGAGATCGGTTTCCATCTGCCGCAGCCGGGCCTCCAGCTGTTTTTGCTCGCTGATGTCGGTCATGGTGACCAGGGTTTGGCCATTCCCTGGCATCGGCCGAGCCACTGAACGAAAGTAACGCAACCCGGCACCATTGTTTTGAATGGCCTCGGTCGTCACTGGCTTGTGGACACGGCCCGCCTTGTCCACTGGACAATCCTTAGTGCCGCACAGATGCAGGTTACAGCTCTCCTCGCAGGTCATCTTACCGACCACCTCCGCCGCTTTAAGACCGAAGGTCTCAAAAAAGGCCGGATTTGCCCAGGTGATGGTCCGTTTTGCATCGACCATGAAACCAGGATCATCCACCGTGTCGAGAAAAGACAGGTCCATTCCGGTTGTTTGTGCTCCAGTTGCCATTGTTCCCTCCATTCTATTTTTGTCTGTTCGATATCGTCAATTGTTGCTGTTCGTGCTGGAGTTACGGGTGGTCGACCGGGACAGGCTCTTCCACCTCGGCCGCCTCAGGCGTTTCCATCTCCTGGTCTGGTATCTGGAGATGGTTCCGCAAAATATTGGCGACATTAACAACCAGCACATGCTCCTTCAGGCCATTGCCGTTGATAAATTCGATCAACCGGTCAAGGGTATCTTTTTTCGATTGCAGCTCGGGTCGCAGCGAGGGCGTGGCGTGAAACCGCTCCTGCTTATAGATGGTGACAATTTCATCGACTAGGAGGGCGACCAGGTTGCCGTTGGCCCTGCCGATGATCAGTTTGTCTTCCCGTCCAGGCTCCCGGTTGACCACGTTCTGATCGGGACAATTATAAAAATTGCGCAGACTCAGCACCGGCACAATTCGGCCGCGCAGATTGATAATCCCCTGGACCAAGCCGCCACCGCTTGCAACCTGCATGAAATCGCCGCAATCGATAATCTCCTGGATATCCTTGAGTTCAATCGCGTAGTGCTTGCCGATAGCAAACACCAAATAGCAGTGTTCGGTGATCAGGTGCCGGGCCTCCGATTCGATCTCCTTTTCAGACTCGCCGCCGTTCTTGCGCAACCGGGACATGGCGTTGATCTTGTCTACCTGGGTGCTGATCAGCCCTTGCACATCGAGCAGCATGATATTGTTGTATTTTTCACAATGGCACACACCCTGGAGGTGTGGCAGGTGGTGGCCAGGCAGGGCCATGATCTCATCGTCCGCCACCACCAAAATCTGGTGCACCTGGTCGACAATCAGACCGAAGGACAGTGCCTCCGACTGCATCACCAGAATTCGGGTGTCCTCGGTCGGGGTGATGGCCTCATCGATGCAGCCGAGGAGGGTGGCGCTGCACAGCACGGGAATGGTCTGGCCTCGCAACTGCAACGCCCCTTCCACCTTGCCGCTCTTGAACGTCTGATCGATATCGGCAAAGAAGCAGATCTCTCGAGCATCGCCGACTGGTATGCCATACACCTGGTTCCGGCAGGAAAAGATGACGAACTGCGAATAGATGCGCTGTGCCGCCGGTCGCTGCTCTCCCCGGTCAAAACTGTTTTCAATCGCGGTTCCATCATCGGGAAACAACCGCCGTAGATCGAGCAACTCCAGGGTGCGTCGCCCCTGTTCCAGTTTGATCAAATCGGCGATGACCGTCTCCCCGGTCAGGAGAAAGGGGTCGAGATGCTCGATCGACTGGGGTGACACGCGAAGGACATCACGGATATCGTCAAACAAGAGACCGTAACGTTTGGCATTGAACTGAATCACCGCCACTTTGGCGTCTGCTCCGTAGCTCGTTTCAACCAGGGCCAGCCGTTTTTTCAGATTGATCACCGGAATGACGTCATCGCGCAGCTGCATGATGCCCTCCAGAAAGGAGGTTCCAGTGGGCAGAGGCTGAATCGGTGAACTGATGGGCATGGCCTCGACCACCTGTTCCGCCGGCAGTGCAATCTCAATCCCGGCCCGGCGATCGAGAATGAAGGAGGCAAAAAGTTGTTCCTGGCTCATAGAGGCTCCTGCCGTTTAGAGGTTGTAAAAGAATCCATTACTGGAATTGCGGTCATGGCGGGCATCCAGCCGGTCAAGCACGGCGCCGACCTCGCTGAAGTCACTGTCCTGATAGGCGATAAAACGAGGCCGCAACTGGTGGCCGCAGGCCACGGTTTCCGCATCGGCATCGGGCAGCACGAGAATAAAGAACACCTGTTCCAAACGAGAACGGAACAGCTCGAAAAATCTGAGTTCCTGTTTGCTCGCGGCCTGAAGGACAACGGTTTCCGGCAACGGATCAGGGGTATGAAAATGGTGCATCAGGTCCGTGAGATTCCAGCAATCGGTCAGGGATTCCAAGGACTCCCGCGTCTCAATGGATTGCTTTAGGCGCTCACCGCTCTCCGTATCTTTTGCCGCATATAACAGCACGTTCATGGCGCATCCTCGCATGTTCTTGACAGCAATTAAAAAACCTCTGCCTGATCCTGAAAGCAAGCAACATGCCTATTGAACCTCCAGGAAAAAAAAAGGCCGAAAAGGCATGCAAAGCGTACCTTTCCAGCCTTCCGGCAACAGACAAGCAATGAGCACGGCCGGTTGTGGAGTGTTAACAAAAAGGGAATAGCGTTCAGGGAAGTGAACAGATGCGCCAAGGTTCCGATGTTCAAAAGAAGAGACCAAGCATCGAACCTCTCCTGAACAAGGGATGCACCCTGCACTCAAAGTCATTGCGGCGGACACGGTCTGCGCGGAAAGGGGCCCGATTGAAGAGGGCTAACCGTTTTGACATTGCCCACATTCTATGATAGTAGCACCTATAACTGGGCAAACATACTGCAAGGTATGGACGCAAAGTCTCCGGCCTACGGGAACCTAAGGTAGCGGGACTGCGGCATAAAATATCTTTTCATGCCTCTTTTCTTTTCCTGTTGTCTTTCCATCACGGCAATTGTGGATTACCTGCGGACACGGGCTGCCTGCTGTTCCACGGAGATGGAATTGCCCCAAGCGCAGGCCCGCGCAACAAAGGACACCACATTTTTTTCGGATCAATGGATATTGCGAAGAAACAAGAGGCGAGGGACCATGGCCATTTGTCCTCGGTCTATTTGCTTAAAGGCGATCGGTGTCCCCGGAGACCATCCATTGCTTCACAAGACGAACGCCGGCAAGGGGAACAAGCCCCTCCGTGACGGACCAAAAAAACTGAACGAGAGGGCGGCACTTCCTTGAAACCACGATTGTCTTTTTCTCTGGCCATGCTGCTGGTCCCGGTGGCCGCAGCGGCCATGGAGTTTCCTTCCGTTTTTGACCTGCGCGATATCAACGGCCGCAGCTTCATCGGCGCCGTGCGCGATCAGGGCGATTGCGGCAGCTGCTACTCCTTCGGTGCCCTGGCGGCGGCGGAAAGCACCTGGAACCGGACCCATGATCTGTCCAACGAACAGGCCATCGACCTGTCCGAGGCATTCATCGTCTGGAATCTCAGTCCGTTATACAAAGGGTTCGATGGGTGCAACGGCTCAAATTACGACTATGAGGAACTCACCGCCCTGACTAAATATGGCGTGCCCCTGGAACGGGATTTCGCCTATACCATCCACGATCCCGGTGGCGGTTTGCATTGGGACGCCAATCGTATCGCCTTTCAGGACTGGTACCGCATCCCGGTGAACGATATCGAAACCATCAAGCGTGTCCTTTTCCACATCGGCGCGGTCGATGCCAGCGTATCGACGGATAATGCGTTCGAGGAGTACACCGGTGGACGATTTGTTAACGACAACACCAGCATCGGCGACATCGTCCCCCAGTACACGCCCACCGATCATGCAATCGCCCTGGTAGGCTGGGACGACACCCTCGGGGCGGATGGCTTGGGCGCCTGGATTCTGCGCAACAGCTGGGGCAGCGGCTGGGGAGAGGCGGGGTACATGGGCATCGGCTACACGTCGGCCCTGGTCGCCACGGAGGCGACCTACCTGATTGCCGCCCCCTGGAGCGGCGAGAGCGTCGCGTTGGAAAACAGCGGCCAGTTAACCGCCACACCCTGGAGCGCCGGGGGTACGCTCAATGCCCATGGTGTCGATGTATGGGGAGGAGCGGCCAGTTCCGTCACCAATCACGGTTCGATCCTGGCCGAGGCGCGGGGAACGGGTGAACTGGCTACAGCGCGCGGCGTCTACCTCTGGGGTGGCCCCGGGGGTCAGGCGACCAACTCCGGCGAGATCCGCGCCGTTGCCGCAAGCACCGACAACCAGGCTATCGCCTATGGTATCTGCCTCCAGGGAGGGCTGGTGGACAACTCCGGCCTGCTCAGCGCCGACGCAAGGAGCCAGACGGACCAATCCCTGGCGTTTGGCGTCTGGGCTGCCAACGGCGGCACCCCCCTGGAGGTGCGCAACAGCGGCAGAATCGCCGCCCTGGCCAATTCCGGCGACATGAACGCTGCCTACGGCATCTGGGCCGACAGCCGTGCCGGCACAACCCTGCAGAACAGCGGCGTCATTGATGTGTTCGGCCACAATACAGCGGTGGGCGCGCTGCTGAGCGGAGGCCCGGCCCTGCTCGACAACAGCGGCGTCATCCAGGCGCATGCGAACCCCGTTGACGGGGACGCCATCGGAGTACTGACTTCTGAACCCGCGGTCATTGTCAACAGCGGCACCATTCGCGGCCTTTCCTTCTCCATTTTTTCCCTAACCGATTCCCTGCTGATGTTGAAGAGCGGCTCCGATCTCATCGGGCCGGTACAATTGGAGGGAAGCGCCGACCGATTGCTGCTTGCAGGCAGCGGCAGTGAAAACGACCTCTTTCATGGCGTGGAAACGCTGATCATGGATGGATCGGACTGGTCGCTCTCCGGCGATTCCGCCTTTGGCGCGATTCGTGTCGAACAGGGCCGACTGGGGATCGACGGCGCTCTTCGTGGCGATGCAACCGTTTTCCCCCACGGCATCATGGGTGGCAACGGCACCCTGACCGGACTGGTCGTCAACTTCGGCACGGTGGCCCCCGGCCATTCCATCGGCCACCTGACCATTGCCGGCGACTTCCGCCAGGACGCATCCGGCACCCTGAGCATTGAAATCGGCAACGGCATTGCCGACCGGCTCACTGTCACCGGTACCGCCTTCTTGAACGGCACCCTGCTGATCCTTCCAGATGGTTATGCCAGCGGCGGCAGTTTCACCTTCCTCGATGCCGGCAGTCTCTCCGGCGCTTTTTCCTTGCTGAGAAGCGTGGCGGTTCTCGATGTTGACCTGTTGTCTCTCCTCCCCGGCAGCTTGACCCTGGACGTCACCCGCAACAGCTACGCCAGCCTGTCGACGCCCTACAATCAAAACCTTGCCGTCAATCTGGACGCGGTGCGCCCCACCGCTGACAATGATTTCGGCGATCTCCTGAACCGCCTCGACCTGGCCTTCACCCAGAGCGAACTCAATGAGTCGCTCTCCCAGCTGACCCCCCGCATCCACGGCCTGGCGACCACTTTGGCGCTCGACGACGGCCAGGCCCGCTTCGACAGCCTGCGCCGCCGCATGGAAAGGACCGATCAGCCGTCTTTCGCACACCAGGACGCCGAGGCCACGACCTCCGCCTGGATCGAGATGCCCGGCCATCGGAGTAGCTACGACTCCGATGGGGCCTATTTCGACGCATCAAAAAACCTCTATGGCCTGATGTTTGGCGTGGAACGAACCGCGCTCAACGGCTTGACCTTCGGCCTGGCGGGCGCGGTCACGGAGAGTCGCTACCAATCGGACAGCAGCGGCGATGAAGGTGAAAACAAGAGTCTGCAGGGATTTCTCTATGGCTCCTGGAACGATCCTCAAACCGCCGGCGGCTGGCGTTTCGGGGCCGCGCTCGGCTCCGGGGTGGCCAGATTCGAAGCCGATCGCGCCATTGCCTTTGCCGGCCGCACGAGTTACAGCGACCATGACGGCCAGATGCTGGGCACCACCTTCCAGGGGGGATATGACTGGCGGCTTGACGACTGGATTGTCGGTGCGTCCCTTGGAGGCAGCTGGTTCAACCTCGACGAAGAGGGCTTTCAGGAATTCGGGGCCGGCAGTGCCGATCTTGTGGTCCACTCCCGCGAGACCGATTCCTTCCAGGGATTTATCGGCGGCCGGCTCGCTCACCCGTTCCGATGGGACGATCTTTTCCTGGAACCGGAACTCAGGCTCCAGTGGTTTCACGAATTCAGCCGCCGGACCGGAGACCTGAACTCGAGGCTGACCGGAGGCGGCGATTACTTCACGACCACGGGGCGTGATCTCTCCGGCGACAGCCTGGTCATCGGAACCACGCTCAAGGCACGGCTCTCCGAAACGATCTTCGCCCAGTTTGGCTACGACTGCACCCTGCAAAGCGACGACGGGGCAACCGATCATGCCCTGTCTTTCCAACTGGGATGGAGATTCTGATAGACGGGATCAGGCGCGGATTCGCCCAGTTTGATGGCAAGGAGAGGAAAGCATTACACTTCCGGATACTTCTTGATCAACTGATAGAGGCGGGTGCGGGAGAGGCCGGAAAGGCGACCGGCTTCCATGATGTTGCCTTCACTCTGGCGAAGGATTTGCCGGGTGTATTCCCGTTCGAAGGTATCCTTGGCCTCCCGCCAAGGACGTACGCTTGTCCCGGAACCCTGGACAAGCGGAGGCTCGGCTTCCTGCCCTCGGACGTTGGCCCGGGCATGGGCGGTACGGATATGCACCGGCAGATGTTGGGTGAACAGCACGGGAGAGTAAAGGGCCTGGGCAAAGGCAGATTCAATTGCCTGGGAAAGCTCCCGGATGTTCCCGGGCCAGTGATAGCTGGTGAGATGTTCCATGAAATCGGGCAGGCATTCCTTTTTCTCCTGGCCGTAGCGCCGTATTTGACGATTGAGGAAATGCTCCACCAGCAGGGGGATGTCCCCATCCCGTTCCCGTAGAGGTGGCAGGGTCAAGGAGAGCCCCCGAAGGCGGTAGAGCAGATCTTCACGGAAAAAACCTTGTTTCGTCATGGTGGCCAAGTCCCGATTCGTGGCACAAATCAGACGAAAATCGCTCTTGCACTCCTCCTGACTCCCGACCGGACAAAAAGCCCGTTCCTGGAGGACCCGGAGAAAACTTTTTTGGGTCGGGATTGGCAATTCGCCGATTTCATCGAGAAAAAGCGTACCCTTGTCCGCATGCCGAATCAAGCCGCGATTGGCGCGGTCGGCACCGGTGAAGGCGCCTTTAACATGGCCAAACAGCACGCTTTCCACCAGCTGTTCCGGCAGGGCTGTGCAGTCGACCACCACAAAATTACCGTTTTTCCGGCGGCTGTTGGCATGAATGGCTCGGGCAAACGCTTCCTTGCCGGTTCCAGATTCACCGGCGATAAGGACACTGGCTTCCGCGGCTGCCGCCTTGGCGAGGACTTCCAGGCATTGGATGAAACGGGAACTCTCGCCGACCAACTGGTCCCGTTCCACCATGTTGAGGACGGCCTTTTGACTGGACAGAGCCTGCCGGTACTGCAAGGCTCGGGTCAGCGGCAAGGCAATCTCCTTGACGATCGAATTTTTTTCCAGGTAGCACCAGGCGCCATGATGAATGGCCAGTTCCGCCCCATCCGCGGTTCCTTGGCCGGTGATGATGATCACCTGTGGTTCGGAGGGAACCGACCGCAACTGGTCGATTGCTTGGAGGCCGTTTCCGTCCGGCAGATACACATCCAGCAGGATTATGTCGTAGTCCCCCTTCGCGGCAGCCTCCAACCCGGCGGCAAGGGTATGCACCGAGTCCGAGGTGTACCTGAGGCTGTCCAGTTTGTCGGCAACCGTTTCGGCAAAAAGCCGGTCATCGTCGACAATCAGAACAGTTGCCATGCGCAATCACCTTTGAAGCGGGCACTAAGTGGACTTGTTTCATCCTGAAACCACCAAATTGTAATCTGTTACACATCAAACCAATTACACACGCTGGCTGAACGAATGTCAAGGCGTCAATAAACGGTGAACCGCCGCCAGTAACGCTTGCCTGTTCAACGGTTTTGTCAGGAGCGCCCCGACGCCCAGATCGGACAAATGCTCAGGCGAAATATGCCGGTCATAGCCGGTGACCATGAGAACCGGCAAATCCGGTCGCACCTCATGCACGCCTCTGCACAGGGCCGGTCCGGAGAGAAACGGCATGTCGCAATCAGTGAGCAACAGATCAAAGGCGAACGGATTGGCCCGCACCCTTTCCAGAGCGAGCCGGCTATCGGTCATCCCGTGCACGGCAAGCCCGTCCTTGTTGAGATAGCGGCTGATAATTGCAACGATATCCTTCTCGTCATCCACCACCAGCACGCACCCCGGCGGCATGGTCCGCCCCGGCATCTCCCCGGCCTGGGGTTGACTGGAGGGTGCCTGAGCACTCCCGGAACGACGAATATGATGGACCAATTCTTCACCCCGGTGGCAGGCTTCCATAATCCGTTCCAGCCGCCGATGCACCTGCCCGGTGGCTTCCAATTCTTCGCAGACCATCGCCGCATTGGCCAGAATAGTGCTGAAAATGTTCCTCAAGGCATGGCCGTGTTCGCGAGTCAGCCTGCCATCTGCCGAAACCAACGGAATCTCGCTCTCACTCCTGTTCATTGACGCCTCCTCCAGCCAGCGGTAAAAAGAGATGAAACGTTGAACCATACCCCTGTCGGCTATTTACCCTGAGTATACCGTCATGGGCCTGAATAATACCATACGCAACCGAGAGTCCCATGCCTGTTCCCTGTCCCGGTTGCTTGGTGGTAAAAAAAGGATTGAAGATCCGCTCAAGGGTCCCTGGCGCCATACCCTGCCCCTTGTCCTTGATATACAGGTGTGCGTATTTTCCCGCAGGCAGACCGGCATCCACATCGGCAAACTGTTCCCTCGCCACTCCGGAAGAGTCTTGCAGGCCGACAATCAATACCCCGGTGTTGGCCATGGCCTCGATGGCATTCCGGCAGATATTGCCTATC
>Ga0074197_1002742_pt1 | contig 11685 bp, 9 predicted proteins | sample EPASupsiteSAE305_FD_64526 | JGI IMG/M metagenome (GOLD analysis project Ga0074197, IMG submission 64526) | Bioremediated contaminated groundwater microbial communities from EPA Superfund site, New Mexico - SAE3-05 reassembly with SPADES | ecosystem: Environmental > Aquatic > Deep subsurface >...
AAGGGAGGCTTAAATGGTGATATCGTCAACATGCTTGCAGTTGCAGGAGCTGTTTCGCTTGTAATAATTACAGTATTTGTCGTAGTTAAATATGTTCGCCAAATGCAAGTAGATAGTGCAAGCGGTGAACTATTAAAAGATAACTGGGATGGAATAGGCGAATATAAAAATGAGGTGCCGACAGGTTGGGCAGTAATGTTCTTACTGACAATGGTTTGGGGTATGTGGTATTTTGTAATTGGGTATCCGGTAAATGCCTATTCTCAAATCGGTGAATATAATGAGGATGTAGCAGTACATAACTCAAAATTTGAGACAAAATATAAAGATATTAAAGGTGAAAAGTTAGTTGAAATGGGAGAGTCTGTTTTCCTAGCTGAGTGTAAAGTGTGTCACGGAATTAGTGCAGACGGTATTGATGGAGCAGCAGCAAATTTAAATAAAAGAATTGATGAAAAATCTGTTAAACATATTATAGAAAAAGGTTCAAACAATCAACTCTTAGGTATGGAAATGCCTATGCCGGATCGTAACGGACTTTTAAATGCAAATACCGGAGCTTTAATTACGGATGCAGAGATTGAAACAGTTTCAAAATTTGTTGCAAACAAAATGAGTGGAGCCGGTGCTGATATATTTGCAGGCACATGTGCAGCTTGTCATGGCGAAGACGGTAAAGGTTTAGACTCTGTTGCACCGAGTATCGCAACATATACGCCTACTTTAGTTAGTAATGTTCTATCGCACGGTAAAAAAGGCGCTATAGGTGTTATGCCTAAATTTGACAGACTCAATGATAAGCAAAAAGAAGCGGTTGGTGCTTATATCACTAGCCTAAACAAATAAGGAGTCAGGTATGAATGAAAATAGAAGCGTATTTGCTCTGGATGGTATAACGGGCATGTTAATTGCAACCGTATTGTTGCTGAGTATTTTAGTTGGATTGACGATTTGGGGTATTGGTGTTCAAAACGCTAGTGCAAGTAATTTTTATGATATAAAAGATGAACAGCTAATAAAGATGATTAGTGTTGATAACGCTAAGCATTTAGTAGATGTAAAGTAAAGGATAGATTATGGAAAAAATAATTTCATGGGGCTTAGTTATAATGGCTATCTATACACTTTATGTGGTTTTAACGCCAAATCACCTTTTTATCGGTTAGGAAATTTCATTGAAGTTTTTAAGAGGGCTTTTGGCCCTCATCCTCACACTTTTTTTTAGCACTTCCCTTAGCGCACAATATTTATATAAAGATGAGATAATTTTCAATCCGTTGTTTAATGCGGAAGTTGAAAAATTAGGTTTAGAACTCTACCAAAAAACAGGAATTTCTCTAAGATTAGCAATGCTTAAAGAGCTGCCAAGCGGCATGAGCATAGTAGATTATGAAAAAGAGCTAATGAAAGATTTTAGTGAACCTACAATTTTGCTTACTTTTTCAGAAATGGACTCTAAAGTAGATATTCTGGCAAATCCTGCAGCTTTATATGAGTATTTTGATAAAAAACAGATACTAAGCCCTGTAGCTTCCTCAGTACAAGCTTTTGTAATGGCACTTTTTTACAGTGATAGTATTTCTTCATTTAAAGAGATTGCATCTAGTTACGGCGGAACTATTATTCCTCTTTTGGCTCAAAAAGCAAAAGAGGGCGAAGTTCTAGGCAAGTATTCAGGTTCTATGTTTAACGGCTATGCCGACATAGCAGAACAGGTTGCTTTAAGCAAGGGTGTTGTGCTGGAAAATGCAGTCGGAAATGCAAATCAAAACAGTATAATGGTCGTAAAAGTGCTGTTTTATAGTTTTATAATTTATGGTATATTTATGTACATTAAGAGAAAACTATATATAAAAAGGCAAAAAAATGAGCAGAAGTAGCGGTAGAGTTTGGCCATATGCAATAGGTGCAGCCATTATATTTATTTTTGGCGCATGTGTAGCAACTATAGTCGTAACAAGCAAAGTTCCAGTTGAGAAAAGCGATACTTACATGATGGGTTATCATGAAGCGGATGCCAAAGCAAACGATATTATAAACGATAGAATTGAATTTAACAAAAAATATAAAATAGAGTATTTGGCAGATGAGCTTAATTCGCAAAATTGTGTGGTTAAGTACAAAGTAAGTGATGTAAACTCTAACTCCGTAAATAATGCGGATATTAATGTTGTAGTAACAAGACCGGATAATCATAAATATGACCAAGAGTTAATCAATCCTGCCGTTGAAGCGGGAGTTTATACATTTAGTCCAATAAAGCTCCCACTTCCGGGAAGATGGGACATCATGGCAAAAGTAAGCGTCGATGGTGTTCAAAGATTTTATAATATTAAAACGGATACAAGAAGCAAAGAGATCATAGAATATTAGGTTATAATAAACCTATGAATGAATCTCTAATCGTCCTTCCCTCGGCTCGTGCAATCAGAAATAAGCTCTTGGGCATAGAGGGTGATACTCTCTTCCTGCCCAATTTTATAACCATGAGTGATCTTATTCCCAAACTCTGCATAATCAAAGATTTTAAAACTTTAGATGAAGACGGCAGAGTTCTGCTGCTTTTAGAGGCATCCGATTTTAAGGCTTTCTCAAACCTACAGATTCAGAGAAACTTTTTTACCTTCACAAAAAATTCATCATTTATCTTCAAGTTTTTTCAAGAGCTAAGTGCTGAGATGTTTGACATCAAAGATCTCAGCACCTCCGATATTTACGGCGAGTATGAAGAACACATAGCCATACTTAAAGAGCTGTACGTAAGATATGAATCTTTATGTAGCCAAAGAAAAGTGCTTGATAAGATATTTTTGCCAAAGCTATATAGTTTTAATGATAGTTATGTAAAAACGTATAAAAATATAGAGCTGCATGTTGATGGGCATTTGACAAACTTTGAACTTGAACTCATAAAAAAGTGCTGCGAATTTAGCAACGTAGAGATTGTATTTACTGCCACAAGGTTCAATAGTAAAATGCAGAGTAAATTTCTAGAACTCGGCATAGATCTTGAAGTCGGATTTGAGTATAAAATATCGCTCAACAAAAAAGAGATAGTTCAAAAAAGAGAGATTCTCTCAAACAGAAAAGTCACATGTGAATCCATAAGTGAGCCTCTTTTACAAGCTGCGTTTGTCCAAAAAAAGATTTATGATTTTGTTAAGATGGGCTATGAAACTGAGAATATTGCCGTTATCTTGCCTGATGAGAATTTTGCTCAGATCCTTAAGGCTTTTGACGAGAAGTCAAACTTCAACTTTGCGATGGGCGAGCCTTTTACCCAAACAAAAATATATGAGAAATTAAACGCTACATGCAAATTTATTGAGCAGGATTCAAAAGAGAATGAGGCTAGAGTAAAGAGAACAGGGGATGAGCTTCTCAGAGAGCTTTTTGGAATCTACTATAAAAGTGCCTCAGATGTAGATATCTTAGAGTTTTTAAAAAAGTATAAAGAGAGTTTTGCAGATAAAAAAGAGCTAAAAATTTACGAAGAAGAGCTTTATAGTTTCAAAAATATTTTGCCGTTTATGAAAGAGATGAGCGTTAAATCCCTCTTAAGTGTTTTTTTACAGAGGCTTTCAAAGAGAACGCTTGACGATGTAAGAGGCGGAAAAGTGACCGTAATGGGAGTTTTGGAGACCAGATCTGTATTGTTTGATGCGGTTATAATCGTTGATTTTAGCGACTCGCATGTTCCAAAAAAGAGCGATAAAGATATGTTTTTAAACACCCACATCAGAGAGATGGCAAATCTGCCGACAATGAGCGACAGGGAAAACCTGCAGAAGCACTACTACGAGATGCTGATAAACTCAAGTAAAGAGGTTGCGATCTCATATGTAAAATCAAAAGAGAGCAGCGGATCTAGGTTTTTAAAACAGCTTGGCATAAAAGAGCAAAACAGCTATCTGGAACTTGATTATGCTTCCATTCTTTTTGAGACAAAACCCCAACACTCAAAGAGCACTTTTTCTCATTCGCCTATAACCAAGGAAGAGAAAGAGATAGTTTTAGAGTATGACTTCAAAGATAAAAAACTCTCAGCCACAAAACTAAAAACATTTCTTACATGTAAAAGAAAATATTACTACAGATACATAGAACGCATAAACTCTCACGAGATACCAAAAGATATGCCGCAGGAGTATGAGATAGGTCTTGATGTTCATGAAGCTCTTAAAGAACTCTACAGCAAAAAAAGCTCTTACGACAGTGTAGAGAAACTAAAAAAAGATTTACATATAGAGCTTGATGAAGCTTGCGGAAGCAGTGAGTTGGAGAAGTACCTTATAGCTATGCAAAAAAGAAGAATGAATGATTTTTGTCAAAATGAGATAGAGCGGTTCGCACGTGGATGGCAAGTTTATAGATGTGAAGAAAAAATGGAGTGCAACTTTAGCGGTATAACCTTAGAGGGTGTAATAGACCGCATAGATAAATGTGCAAATGAGATAGCCGTGCTTGACTATAAAACCGGCTCTTATCCTCTCTACAACGAAAAAAATTTCACAGAGGCTACAGACTTCCAACTTGAGTTTTATTATCTTCTAGCAAACGGTTTAGGTAATGTTACGGGATGCGGATACTATGATCTAAGGGAGTCCAAGATCGTGGATGAACCGTTTTTACAAGAAAAGCTCTCAGTTTTGGAGTCGCACGTAAAAGATCTGCTAAACATCGAAGATGTAAACTTTAGCAAGTGCGAAGATGTTAAAAACTGCCTGTTTTGTGACTATAGAGTTATGTGCGGGAGGGAGTGAAAGAGAATTTTAAGGACTTAAATATTAAGATGGTATAATAAGTGAGTATTCAATTTCATAAACCAAATGGAGAAATATATCTTGAATCAAAAAAATTATTATATAGATGTATTCTCCGGTTGTGGGGGACTGGCATTAGGTCTTCATAATGCGGGATGGCAAGGTATTTTTGCTGTTGAAAAAAGTCCTGATGCCTTTTCAACTCTCAAATACAATTTAATAGATCGAAATAACAACTTTCAATGGCCTGAATGGCTCCCTAAAAGCAATCATGATATAAATGCAATTATCGCTAACTATTCTAAAGAACTAGAGTCATTAAAAGGTCAAGTTTCATTAATAGCGGGTGGTCCACCTTGCCAAGGTTTTTCTATGGCAGGACGAAGACGAGAAGATGATGACCGTAATAAACTAATCGATTCGTATGTTGAATTTATCAAACTCGTTGAACCCGAAATTTTGTTTTTTGAAAATGTAAAAGGTTTTACTATTGGATTTAAAAAAGACAATAAACGAGGTGAAGCATATTCGGTCTATGTTGTAAAGAAACTAGAAGAATTGGGTTACGATGTAAAAGGTCAAATCATTGATTTTTCTGAATATGGAGTCCCCCAAAAAAGGCAACGCTATATCTTGGTTGGGACTAAAAGAGGGAAAGCCGATTTCTTTTTTGAGACAATCGTAAAAAATAGAGCAGCGTTTTTCAAAAGTAAAAAGTTAGATGACAAAACATCATTGAGTGATGCGATTTCTGATATTTTGCAATCAAATGGTAGTGTGATTTCTCCAGACACCAAGAATTTCAAAGCTGGTATATATTCCAATGCAAAAAGCAACTATCAAAAGCTTATGAGAAAAGGTATTAAATCATCAGATGCAGTCGTTGATAGCCACCGTTTCGCAAATCATAAAGAAGAGATTATTGAACGTTTTAATTACGTCATAAAGCATGGAAAACCGAATAAGTCGTTTTCGGATGAGTTGAAAAAAATGTATGGACTAAAAAAACATACTGTTGTGCCATTGTGTGAAAAGTCTTGTACACCAACACTTACGACACATCCCGATGATTATATACATTACAGTGAACCAAGAATCTTAACAGTTCGAGAATATGCCCGAATACAATCTTTTCCAGACAGTTATGAGTTTAAAGGTAAGTATACGACGGGCGGTTTGCGACGTAGAATAGATGTGCCTCGATATACACAAATAGGTAATGCTATTCCTCCTCTATTTGGTGAGCAAGCCGGACTTGTACTAAAGGATATGATTTAATGGAATTTAGAATCAGTTCAGAATTAAAAAATATCATCGGAAAAGATTTAATTATCAATGATGAAGTGGCAATTTTTGAATTGGTTAAAAATGCTTATGATGCACATGCTACACGAGTCGATATAACGTTTGAAAAAGATAAAATCATTATCCAAGATAATGGTAAGGGTATGGATCTTAATGATATAGAGAATAAATGGCTATTTGTGGCTTACTCTGCTAAAAAAGACAATACCGAAGATAAAGAGCTAAAAGAAGATAGTAAATACCAAGACTATAGGGATAAAATCAATATAAAAAGAGGTTTTGCTGGTGCTAAAGGTATAGGTAGGTTTTCGAGTGATAGGCTTGGTTCAAAATTAAGACTTTTATCTCAAAAAGTATCATCGCAAACTATGCATGAATTAAAAATTAACTGGAATGATTTTGAGCAAAATGCAAAAGAAGATTTCATTAATATTCAGGTTAGATATAACACACCCAAGTCAATTGAGTATGATGATTTTCAGCATGGTGTGATTCTTGAAATATCAGACTTACACTCAAAATGGGATGAAACAAAAATACAAGCACTTAAACGTTCTCTTGGTAAGCTTATTAACCCCTTTGAAGTAAACACAAAATCAAATAACTTTCAAATATATATTAAACAGTCTAATGCAATTTTTGCTGAACCTGTTGTCAATGAACTGATAAAAGTTTTGACGATGAAAACAACCAAAATAGATGTAGTTGTTATAGATGATATTATAACTTCTACTCTTACAGATAGGGGTACTGTAATATATAAAATCGAAGAAAAAAATCCTTATAAATATTTAAAAAACTCTTCTTCAACATTGCTATATTTAAATCAAAAAGCCAAATTCAATTTTACTTCTGTCATGGGAGTAGAACCCGTTAATTTTGGACATGTCTTGCTATTTAATAATGGATTTCGAGTATATCCATATGGAGAAGTAAATGATGATAGCTTTGACATAAATATGAGACATCAACAAGGACATAGTAGGTATTTTTCTACAAGAAATATTATTGGAAATATTAATATTAATGAGTATTCTGAGCAATTTAAAGAGAAATCTAGTCGCGACAGTGGTCTAATTGAAACAGATGGTTTCAGTGAATTATATGAATTATTCTGGGATAAAGTATTAAAAAGATTAGAAAAATATGTTGTTGGAATTCAGTGGGAGCTAGAGGAATTTACGAGAAAACTCGATAATGATGCAGAAAATCTTTCTGTACTTAATACTCTAGAGAGTAAGTCAAAAATAATTCAGCTGATTTCAAAATTAGCAAATGCATCTGATGTAAAAATTCTATATTTTGCAAGTAATTTTTTAAATATTCTTCAAGAGAAAACAGATTTAACTGATCCTGTGGTAAAGAACTTAATTAATATAGCAAAAAAATCAAATAATAATGAGCTATTAAACGAGTTAGATAAGATAAAGAATCGAGTAAATGATTTATCTCAACGAAAAAATGAGTTAGAAAAAAATCTTTATGAAACTGAAGAGCAAAATATTAAATTACAGCATGAAAAAAATGTTTTAAATACACAATTAGATCAGGAAAAAGGAAAAATCAAAGAACTTGTTGAGCAAAAAACGCAAAAAGAAAAACAGATTTTATTTTTACAATCAGAACGCACACTCAATGAGCAAGACTTAATTAATTTACAACACCATATAGGTATTAATGCAGAATTGATCAATGGCTCAATTACCAATTTTAAAAGAAAAATGGATAAAAAAGATATAGTTACTAAAATGGAAGTTATGGAAATATTAGATGAAATTTCCATGACAAATCAAAAGATTCTTGCTATCAATAAATATGCTACAAAAGCAGACTTTATAACAAACTCCGAAACTATTCATAAAGATATAGTTGCATTTATTCAGCAGTACATTTCTAATATATATAAGATTGTTTCCAATAATCAAATTTCTATTCATGTCGAAGATACCATGCAAGAGTTCATTGTAAATTTTAAACCTATGGAAATGACAATAATCATTGATAATATTTTGAATAATGCTAGAAAAGCTAAAGCGCATAATTTGGATATTAAATTTGTATTTGAAAATAACCAGCTTCAAATCGAATTTATTGATGATGGTGATGGATTATCACAAAGTATTTCAAATGCAGAGATGATTTTTGAAAGAGGGTTTACTACAACCAAAGGTTCCGGATTAGGCTTATATCATATCAAGCAGATTGTTACTTCTATGCATGGGCGTATTGAAGCTATTAAAAATAAGACAAAAGGTATTAGTTTATTAATAAGGCTAAATAAATGACACTTGATTATAAAATATTGTGGATTGATGATCATGAAGATTTTTTTCGTAATCACGAAGATTTTATTAAAGAGCATATTGAAGAAAAAGGTTTTGAAGCACAAATCATTAAACATAAAAGTTTGCAGGATTATTTAGAGAACGATGATAATAAAGTAGAACAAATAAAATATGATTTGTTTTTAGTTGATCTTAACCTTGATAATGGACATACTGGTAATGAAATTATTGAAAAGATCAGATCAAATAAAGTATTGACGGATATTATTTTTTATTCCACCAACTTAGCGGATGTGAGACGGTCTGTAAATGATAATAATATCGAAGGAGTTTTTGTTACTAGTAGAAATCAAAATGATTTTGAAGAGAAAGTAACAGATGTTATTGATGTGACAATTAAAAAAGTCCAAGATGTAAACAATCTTCGTGGTCTAATTATGGCTGAGGTAGCTGAATTGGATAGAATTAAAAAAAGAATTATTCAGAAATTTAGCAAAGATGCAGATGCTGAGTTTAAGAAGTATATTAAAGAAGATGTTTTTTCAAAAATCAAGCAAGAATTAGAAGCTTTACAATGTTTGGTGAAAGTTGAAGATTCTGAATGTAGTCATGATGAAATAGATTTAGAGAAATTACAAAAAAACTTTTTCTATGACAGTTTTAAAAAATCAAGAACAGTCTTTAAAGTTAAAAATATAAATGCCAAGTGTAAAGAGATTCCTTTTGTTCATCAAGAATATTATGATAACGTTATTAAAAAAAGAAATGTATTCGCTCATGAAGAGGAAAACAGTAGGGTAGATGGGACTAAATATCTTAATTATTCTAATGGTACTCCTTTAGAATTTAATGAAGAACATTGTATACAAATTCGCAAAGATATAAAAAAATATAAAGAGCTTTTACGAGATATAGAACAAAAACTTGATGAATAAATTAATAATCTATGGCGATATTCATGGCTGTTACGATGAGTTTCTCTCTCTTAGAAACCAAATAAACCCGCAAAAAAATGATATTGAAGTATGTGTAGGCGATATTATCACCAAAGGCGTTCATTCGCTAGAAACACTACGATATATCCAAGAAAATGGTATCCTCTCCGTTCTCGGTAATCACGAAGATAAAATCATCCGCTATCTAAAACATCGAGAATCTCCTAAAAAAAATCCTATCAGTTTAGATGATGATGAGCAACATATAGTTGATAATTTAACGCATAAAGATATAGCGTTTCTACGATCTCTTCCATTCTTTTTACGTTTCGGTGACATCACTATAGTGCATGGTGGATTACAAAACTCTATGGTTTTAGAAAGCCTTTCTAGTCGTGAACATCAAAAACTACTTAGACTTCGTTATTTGGATCAAGAGGGGCATTTCGTAGCCCACGGCGAGGAAACAGATGAGTCGATATTTTGGGCAGATATGTACGATGGGAATCAAGGATTTGTCGTTTATGGGCATCAGTGGTTTGATGAACCAAAGATTGGTAAAAATGCTATTGGAATCGATACCGGATGTGTTTATGGTAATAAATTGAGTGCGATAATTTTTAAAGATAATAATTTTTACATTGAAAGCTTTAAAAGTATAATTTAGTTGTATGAAATTAAGGTGGTATATATTTGTTGAGAGTTGTGTAGATAATAGTAAATCTATATAAATTAAAGATATTAAAAGGAAAAAAAATGAACGAACAAGAGAAAAACAAAAACAATCCGTTGCATGGTGTCACACTGCAGCATATTTTGGAGACTTTAGTTGAGCGTTACGGGTTTAAAGAGTTGGGTAACAAAATAGACATCAGATGTTTTTTGATAAACCCGACTATGAGTTCATGTTTGAAGTTTCTAAGAAAAACACCGTGGGCGAGAACAAAAGTGGAAGAGTTGTATATCAGAGAGTGTAAAAACAGGTAGGACAAAACAATCAATGGAGATATTAAGTTTTGAAAAACATCTTGCATACATCGGAACTGTTTCATGTTCATAAATAACCTAGCCTATGAGGCGAGTGCGGGAAGCGGTAAGACTTTTATGCTTGTCGTGCGTTATCTTAGTCTGCTTTTTAAAGGTGCATCGCCTTCTAAAATTTTGGCTCTTACTTTTACAAACAAGGCTGCAAACGAGATGCAGGAGAGGATTGTTCAAACTCTTGAGGAGCTGGAGTGCAGAGGTGAGTTGGATGAGATAGTAAAGGTTACTGAACTTTCATCTGAGTATCTGCTTGCGAATCGTAAAAGAGTTTTAGGAGAGTTTTTAAATTCGCATACGAAGATAATGACGATCGATAGTTTTTTTACTCAGATTTTACGCAAATTTTCGCTGTATGCCTCGTTGATGCCTGATTTTTCAACTTTTTCTTCTCAGCACGAGCTTAAACTTCTCTCTCGATTTTTAAAAGAGGTAAGTGTTGCCGGAAAAAAAGATATGCTTATTACACTTTCGCTCCAATCCAATAAACGCTTAAGCGATATATTTTTTCTTCTTGATGAGTTCTATATAAAGTTTGGCGAAGTAAAGGATATGGAGTTTAAAAAGCAAGATTATCTGCAGTTTGAGAGTGAAGCATTGCTTTATATGTCGGAGCTGAAAAAAATCGTAACTTCATGTAAAAGTGCATCCACCACGGTTGTTAAAGCTGTTGAAGCCAAAAATTTTGAAGAGCTTTGCTCTAAAGCTTGGATAGAGAGAGATAGCCTAAATTACAGCACATTTTCTAAATGCTTTACTCCTGTTATGGATGATTTACTCTGTAAGATCCAAGAAGCGATAAAAAACCAAAATCGTGCAAAGGAACAGAACTTCTTTTTTGCGCTTAAAGAGCTTGTGGACATATACGCAAAGAGCAAAAAAGCACTCTACATAGATGACAGTGAGCTGAGTTTTAACGATGTGACCTATCTTGTATATGAGATCTTAAGAGTTCTTGACGACAGTGAGTTTTTATACTTTAGGCTTGATTCGCAGATCGAGCATATGTTGCTTGACGAGTTTCAAGATACTAGCATAATTCAGTATGAGATCTTAAAACCGCTTATAAGTGAGATAACATCGGGGAAAGGCATCTTTGACAACGGCAGTTTCTTTTTTGTAGGAGATGTGAAGCAGTCTATTTATAGATTTCGTGGCGGTGTGAGTGCGTTGTTTGATACGGTAAGAGAAGAAAACTCCACGCATGTAGAGAAACTCTTGACAAACTATCGTTCACAAAAAGAGGTCGTAGAGTTTGTAAACGGTGTCTTTGAACAAAAAATAAAAAACTATACGCATCAACTCTCCAGAGCAGAAGCAAACGGCGGATATGTTGAGGTTATGCAAAATGATGAG
>Ga0074197_1002743_pt1 | contig 11685 bp, 12 predicted proteins | sample EPASupsiteSAE305_FD_64526 | JGI IMG/M metagenome (GOLD analysis project Ga0074197, IMG submission 64526) | Bioremediated contaminated groundwater microbial communities from EPA Superfund site, New Mexico - SAE3-05 reassembly with SPADES | ecosystem: Environmental > Aquatic > Deep subsurface >...
GCGGCACCTCCCATGTACCAGCCGAAAGGCTTTACTCTCGAGCTTGCCAAAGCCGCAAAGAAGGCGGTCCATATCCCGGTACTGGCAGGCGGCAGCCGGATTGACGACCCGGCTCTGTGCGCGAAGGCCATCGAAGAGGGAGAAGCGGACGCTATCGTCATAGGGCGCGCCTTGCTGGCCGATTCCCAGCTCCCCAAAAAGATCGAGTCGGGTCAAATCGAAGATATTCGCCCCTGTATTGGCTGCAATGCCTGCATGAACAGAGCGTTCACGACCGGCGACGCTCTGTGCGCGGTCAATCCCACGGTCCTGAGAGAGGGCGTGTATGGTCTCAATAAAACTGTCGAGTCCAAAAAGATCGTTGTCGTCGGTGGGGGTCTCGCGGGTATGGAGGCGGCTCGTGTCGCGAAAATGAGGGGTCACGACATCTCGCTGTACGAGAAGAGCGACAAACTCGGCGGAAATCTCGTGCCCGGAGCGAAGCATTCTTTCAAAGCGGACATGCAGAGGCTCATTGAGTGGTATCAGCACGAACTTAAAAAATTGCAGGTGCCTGTCCACCTCAACACCGGGCTGGACGCCGACGCGATAAAGAAAATGAATCCCGACGTGGTGTTCCTGGCGGTGGGATCGACGCCGGTCATGCTCGGCTTCAAAGGCAACGACGATCCGAGGGTTATCTCCTGCATCGATGCGCTGCTGGGCAAAAAAAAGGTCGGGCAGCGGGTCGTTATCGTCGGAGGCGGTCAGGTGGGTTGCGAAATGGCGTACGAATACGCGAAGGAGGGCAAGACGGTCACGCTGGTCGAGGCGCTCGACGCCGTCCTTTCAACCGGCCCCGCCGTGCCAATCATGAACAAGATGATGCTGAACGATCTTCTGGATTTCCACAAAGTCAAGGTCTATACCGGCTATACGCTCAGCTCCGTCGACAAGAACGGAGTAGTCATCAAGTCCACAAAGGATACTCCTGAGTCCATTGAGATAGCGGCAGACTCGGTGATTATAAGCGTCGGTTTCAAACCTGTCCCCACGATGGCAAAGGACCTGTATGGTTCTGGCTTTGAAGTCTATGAGATGGGAGACGGCAGCAAGGTCGGGAATGTGATGAGCGCCGTCGGTGATGCGTATGAGATCGCGAGATCGGTCTAGACAGTAAAAAGCAATTGCATTGGGTTTTCGCGGGCATTAATAGGGGCGACGTCATACGACAGTCGCCCCTATTCGTTTGTGTAGTGGCCATGTTGATCGGTATCGATTATAATTTTTCCTCATTCTATGAAGAAACAATCTTGAAACACAGTGGAGTTTGAAGAGAATTATATGGGTACAACAAGATACAGCGAAGCACAGAAAGAAAAAATACTGAAGACCGCATCCAAACTGTTTATCGACAAGGGATACAAGGGCACGACGACCCGCGAGATAGCGGATGTCGCACGAATCAACAAGGGGCTTCTGCACTATTACTACAATCGTAAAGAGGACATCGTTTCTGATATCTATAAGGCCTTCGTAGAAGGTTTAATAGGTTTTGTGGAGAATAGATATGGCCACGAATTAAAAGGATTGGATTTTTTTGCGCTGTTGAACATGCTTTTCTTCAAAGTCGCCACATCGGAGCGCCAATATATAGAAATCTTGCTGGATGTTTTATCGAATACAAAACTGACAAAGTACAAGATCGACCGATCGATGGAATGTTGTCTGGACGTATTGCTGGAGAATGGCGAACAGGAAAAACGCTCACAGCTATTGATTGCAATAACGATCTCCGTGGGAGCCGAATCCCAACTGATGTTGGCGATCGAGGACGGCTCTGTCGACATGACCTACAGAGAGCTGGCGATAACAGTTCTCCACGTCTGTCTGGTCATGATGGAAATAGACGAAGCCGAAACAGAGGCGATCATCGGCAGGGCGCTCCAAAAGGCCGATACAATCGATGCGCGCGCCATTCTTGACTATATCGGCCAACGGTGCGCGTGGGCAGGGCTGCCGCAAGCGATGTAAACGATGAGATAGCCCTCGAGATCAAGGGTTTGTTTGACAAGGCGGAGAAGAAATCCGGCAGGAATAGGGCACGCGCCATCTTCGCGATAGCGCAGGCTGTCATCGATGGCGTCGTTCCCTGCCTCGATAGTGGCGACGATCACGATGGGTCTCTCTTTACATGGTCAGAGGAATTCTCAATACAGCACCTTGGAGAAGGCGTAACTCTTCTGCAGTCCGTTTCCGCTCAGCGCGAGGGTGTACTTGTTGCCCTCGGCGAATATTTTCACGGTGGAGTACTGGTTGTGGTAGGAGACATCGTTGCCGTAGGCGGCGTTGGCCTGGACGACGATGTACTTGATACCGTTGATCTCTTGGTAGCCTCCGTCGTGGTAGTGGCCACTGAAGACCGCGAGCACCTTGCCGCTGGCCTCGAGGATGCCGCGCACCACCGAGGCGTTGCGTACGGTGTGGCTGGGGTCGTAAGCGGGATCGATGAGTTCCTGGTTGTTGAGCGGCTGATGAGTCAGGACGATGACGGGACTTTTTGCCGTGGCGATGTCGGCGGCGAGCCACTTTAGCTCCTCGGCGGGGATGTTGGCGTCATCCCAGGTGTAGCCTGCGCCGGGCTCGCCAGGGATGCCGGAGTATGATGCGCCGTTTCCCCTGAAGCTGGCGTCGAGGACGATGAAGTGGACACCACTCTTGTCGAAGCTGTAGTACGTGGTGTCGGAGGAGATGCCCGTGTCCCTGACGACCGACATGAAGTCCGCCTTGGAGACCTGGTCGGTGTCGTGATTGCCGAACACGTGGTAGCGGGGGCCGTCAAAAAGGGCAAACTTGGCCTCGGCTGCGCGCATGAAGCCCATGGCGACCTCGCGGCGCTGTGCGGGAGTGAGTCCGGGCGTCGCGGGGTTGTCCGTAAAGTCACCGAGCTCCGCCACGAATTCGGCATCGGCCGCATTCATTGCCGTAGCGAAGGCTTCGATTTTGGCAAGGCCGCCCGTGAAGTAGCGGGGCGAGGCGTTCAGCGCAATGGTGGTGGACTGGTCGGGCTTGTCGCAGACGTGGGTGTCGCTTATAAGCCCGAAGGTAATCATTGCGCCGGATGCCTGTGCGAATACACTGCCCGCCGTAAGAGTCAGAGCGAGCAGGAGTGACACGATCTTCTTCATAGTTTCCTCCTCAAAAATCTTTTGTCCAAGAGCCTGGTGCACCCCATTGAGGTGCGGTGCTCAAGCGATAACGGTAGTATAAAAAACGAATGTGTGAGGACAATAAATCGGGTATGAAATTTTTATGAATCGGTGAGTGCGATTTACTCCATCTCTATGCGAACAATTTCTTGGAAAGAGTGTAGTTTTTGGCCGACAAGTGTCTATTTTATTATTTCGCCATAATTGGCCAAATAATGTCATATTCACAATTTATTCGCCACATAATACGAATTAATCGGTTGTCTTGGGCTTGCCATGAAACTGAACAACGCTCTGACGGACGCCACGGCGCCGGAAGAGCTGAGGAGGCGGCTTGCACGTACACGCATCGCCGCATCCCTCACGCAGACGGACTATCTATCCTGAGCCCGAGAAACTGGGCGGGGGTGAATAAGAATAAGGGGCACTCCTTCTTGCGGGGAAAAAAACGAGGAGGCGTAGAGTTCAGCCATGCGCAAACGCTACGACAAGGAATTCAAGGCGAAGGTGGCCGTAGAAGCCGTAAGGAGAGAAAAGACAGCACAGGAATTGGCGACAATCTGCCGGGTTCATCCCAACATGATAGCCTTCGGTCCTGTGACCTCTAACATTTTTCAATGAGAAGCGATATCCGGTTATTCGAGGTGTCCAAGATAAGAACGATTTGTGCCCTTCGGGTAAGTCAAACGCTTTTCTATCCGTTTGAGGAGAATGATGTTCGGCGCCAATAGTGTTTACCCTTACACAACCGCATGACCGGCACTTGCTTCCGCGGCGCCCTCCGGCATATCCTATATCATGCCTCCGAAAAACGATATTGAATCAGGCAAGCTGAAAATAGGCGACAACTGGAACGCCATAAGCATCATCGCCCTCTCACAGAACAATCCTCTCAAGGCCATCGCGGAGTTTGTGGAGAATTCCATCGACGCGGGCGCAAAGAACGTGACCATCGTCCGCGGCAAGCAGAAAAACGACCACTACATAAAAGTCATCGACGATGGCTGCGGCATCAAGGATTTCCGCTATGTGGCGACGCATATCGGCGATTCGATCAAGCGGGAACTCAAGCGCAAGGGGGGAACCGATATCCAGGGCGAGTTCGGTATAGGCCTGCTCTCGTTCTGGACGGTGGGTGAAACCTGTACGATCACTTCGATGGGGGAGGATGGTGTGGTGCGGAGCATGCGGCTCGTGAAGGGGAACCCTTCCTACGCGATACGCGAAACGGGAACGCTTTTCGGCCGGCAGGGTACGGAGCTTATCATAAGCCCCGTGCTGGCTGGTGTGCGCTCGCTTTCGGGCGACAAGATACAGAATTTCCTCGCGTCCGAGCTCCGTGACCGTATCACGAAGAGCGGCGTCCGAATCCTCATTCTGGACCATGCGTCGCGGCGCGAGCTTGTGGTCGAGCCGCGCAAGTTCAAAGGCAGGCTCATCCATCAGCTTCCCGAAATACGCTGCCCCTTCGGCGAACTCTATCTGGAACTCTATATTGCCGAATCTCCCCAGGACGCGGTGGTCGGTCTGCAGAAACGGGGCACCCGCGTGCTCTCCGACATATCCCGCCTCGACTATTTTGCGCGTCCGCCCTGGGACTCGCGGCAGATCGAAGGGCTCATCGACGCGCCTTTTTTGCAGCTCACGCCGGGAACCCGCGATGGCGTCGTTCTGGACGAAGCTTACGAATCTTTCTGCGTCGCCATCGCTCCCGTCGAAGCGGCGCTGAACGGACTCCTCGAAGAACAGCGGCGCGCGGAAGAAGAAGAGGCGAGCAGGCAGGTGTTGAATCGCGTAACGCGCGCCTTCCGCGAAGCTTTTCTTCACCTGCCGACCGAGGATTACAGTTGGCTCGCAGCGAGGACCAGCGATGCGCGGAGGGGCGCCAGGGCTGGGGCAGACGCGACCGGCAACGGGGAGGGGCAGACGACTCCTGCGATCAGCGGAGGACCCGCCGAAAATTCCGGAACGGAAGCTTCCTTCGGCGAATATATCCCGAACCCTCTTGAACAAAAGGAAGTGCAGAGAGATTTTTTCGAGTATGCCGGACCACTCTACAAGCTCATGATCTTCCCCGCTTCCTCGGTGATCGGTGTTGGGGAGCGGAAAAAACTCAAGGCCGTGGCACGGGACCGCGCGGGGCGCATGGTGGAAGGAGACATAGCCTTCGAATGGCATATTGCCGATGGGGGCGGCGCGCTCGAAGGTACCGATTCGGTGTACGCCGAATACGTGGCGCCGGAAGAACCCTGCGTCGCCGCGATTGAACTGAAGGCGGTCCAGGGAGAAACGGTGCTCACCGCGAGCGCCCTTGTCACGGTCACGGCGGACCTCGTCAAGAGGTCGGCGGGAGCGGGGGCGGGAATCGGAGGGGCGATACGGCGGGGTCTTCCCGGCTACACCTACCAGAAAGCGCCCGGCCAGCTATGGCGCTCCCGATACGACATGGAACAATCGGTCATCGTCATCAACAACGCCCACGCGGATTTTATCTACGCATCGCGTCAGCCCATGACGAAACTCCGCTATATAACCCGCCTGTTCGCCAAGGAACTCGTGCTCGCCAATTTCCCGGAGGCGACGAAAGAGGAAATCCTGGAACGCATGGTCGAGCTCACGCTTTATACCGAAGAGAATCTGAAATAAGGAAGGCTCTTTCAAAACTCGTCCGACTTTTGAAAGAGCAACCTTTTATTGCGGCATTTGTGTACGGTTTCAACGAAACCGGAACAAATGCAAAGCCTGATTCATGAGAAAGAACGTCCTGTATTCTGGCAATATTGGCAAGACAATCGACGAGGGAAACCGTCTTTTTCTCACGGTGATGATCCCACTTGACCGCTCATGATGCATTACCTATCGGGGTTCGGGGGAGCACTGCCTTCGACATGGACACGGACTGATGTTGGACAAAAAACGCGCTGGCGGTATCGTGACGACAATTACTTCCGGCGACGCGAGGTCTTTTTGGACAGGGAAACAGGTAAGGCTCTCGTCTTTGCAAATCGTCCTGGGGACTTCGAGAAGATGATGAGGATTGTTGGCAAGCATTTCGAGCCGGAAGAAAGGGTGCCGCTGAATGCAAGCATGATGGTTCTTACGATTGCCTACGACATTCTGGGTGCGGCTGATGAAATCGACGTCTGGGAGAAACCTTTTGGACACTCTGACGAGGCTTCGAGAAGCGGGTAACACGAATCGCGGAAACTTATTGCGATCGGAAAAGACTGAAGGTTCGCCCCCTGAAATGTCAGCGGGGGTCTCCTCCCTGCTTGCCTCTATATCCGCTTTTCCCTGTCATAGGGGACGCCCAGCTCGGAGGGGCCCTTGATGGCGAAATTCCGTGTGAATGCCAGGACGACGATCACCAGCACATAGGGAAACATGACCGCAAATTCGTAGGGGAACTTGATGCCGAGGACCTGGATCGAGAGCTGGAGCGATTGTGCTATGCTGAAAAGGAGGCTTCCGCCGAGAATCCAATAGGGATCCCACCGGCCAAAGTAGACTAAGGCAACGGCGATGAAACCGCGCCCGGCGACGATATCATCGGCGAACATCTTGGCCTGGCCAAGTGAAAGATAAGCCCCCGCAATGCCGGCGAGCAGACCTCCTGCGGCCAGCGCCTGGTATCGCGTGCGGTTTACGTTTATCGCCATCGTATCGGCCGACCGAGGCGAGGTACCCACGGCACGTACCTTGAGGCCCCAGGGAGTCTTGAAGAGGATATAGTGACTCACGGGAACAAAGAGGAAGGCGGCATATGCCAGTATGTTCATATTGAAAAAGACAGGACCGATGAATGGAATTTCCGACAGGAGGGGGATTGGGCGGTTGGAGAGTCCGGGAACCCCCGCCACTCCGCCGACGAAATGTCTGAAAAGCGTGCCCGCCGTCCCCGTGCCGAGCATCTGCAGGCCAATGCCCGCAATCCCCTGGGGGGCGTGAAAGGTGACAGTGACAAGCGCGAACAGCAAGCCAAGGAGAGCTCCGGCGATACCGGCCGCGGCTATTCCAATGAGATTCGCATAGGGTACCATGGCGGTATTCTGAAGATAGTATGCCGACATGAAGCCCAGGAAGGCCCCCATCGACATGATCCCTTCGCAGCCGAGGTTGAAGATGCCGGCCCGCTGGTTAAACATCTCGCCCAGCGATGCCAAAAGAAGCGATACCGAAAAAGGGATGCCAATCGAGAGAATGTTGAGAACGATATTGAGGATTGTCATTGCTTTGCCTCGATGTTCACGGTTTCTTCATTTTGCGCGCCGTGTTCCTCAGGTATGCCTTCCCCGCCTGGCCCCCTTTCCTTATCTTTGGAGTGCAAAAACCGACGAGCGAACTTTTCCCTGGCGTAAGGATCGTTGATGACCATCTTCGCCGAAATGATGCTCAATATGACCGCGCCCTGGAGCACAGACACCATATTGGCCGGAATCGACATGATGCGCTGGGTCATATCGGTACCGACGAGCAGGACGCCGAAAAACAGGGCGGCAGGAATGATTCCCCCAGGATGGAGGCCCCCAAAAAGGGCGACGACGATGCCGGAAAAACCATAACCAGAGGAAATGCCCTCTATAGCCCTGCGGTGGACAGCCGTCACCTCGACCGCTCCCGCCAGGCCTGCGAAGGCTCCTGCCAGAACCATGGCCGAGAAAAGGCAGGATTCGACATTAATTCCTCCGTAGCGCGTGGCTTTTGGGCTTGCACCGGCTGCCCGCATCTTGAAGCCCCAGGTCGTGTGCCACATGAGGATGTAGACAAGGATTGCCAGGACAACGGCCAGCACGATACCCCAATGAAGCCTGGTCCCTGGGATGATTCTGTCGATCCACGCGCTTTTCGGCAGACGGACCGACTGGGGAGTCCCTGAACCTGTCTGCAGTTCGGCCGGATCGATCATCGGACCGCGAAGAAGAAAGCCATAGAGCTGAGCGGCGATGTAGTTGAGCATCACGGTGGACAGGATTTCGTTTACTCCGAGCTTTGCCCTGAGGTATCCGGCGATCGACGCCCATAGAGCGCCGCCCGCGGCACCTCCCAGAAGAACCAGAGGCACAAGAATGCCCTTGGGCAAATCCGGCCACACCAGCGCGACCGCGGTTGCCGAAATGACCCCCATCTGAATCTGGCCTTCGGCGCCAATGTTGAGAATGCCAGCACGAAATGATATTGCGATTCCGAGCGCGACGAGTATGAGGGGTACCGCTCTCACGAGGACTTCCGTGATACCAAAAAGATCCTTCAGAGGTTCCGTCAGTATGACTTTGTAGGTCTGAAATACGTCAGCACCAAGGATAGTCAGGACTATGGCGCCGATCCCCACGGCCGCGAGCGCGGCGACAAGCGATACCAAGACGACGTAAGCGACACGCACCGGTGTTTTCATGCCCTCGCTCCAAATCCCTGCTTTGTCACGGCTTCTGTTCCCGCTTCCGCCGCCGGTTCCTCTGCCTCCGGTTTGATGCCCGCCATCAATAAGCCGAGTTTAGGCCGCGTCGCGTCGCAGCTGGACAGCGTATCGAGTATCTTCCCCTTGAAGATGACGGCAATCCGGTCACAAAGATTCATGAGCTCATCGAGTTCTTCCGAAATCAGGAAAATCGCGGCACCCCTTGCGCGCAGCTCAAGAAGGCGTGTATGGATGAACTCCTCGGCCCCCATGTCCAGACCGCGGGTTGGATAGACGGCGATCAGGGCTTTCGGTTCCCTGGCGAGTTCCCGTGCCAGGATGACTTTCTGGATGTTTCCTCCCGAAAGAGAGCCTGTGGCGTTGTTCAATGATGAACACCGGATATCGAACCGTTCCTGAAGCAAAACCGCATTCTGTTCTTCTTCTCGGGATTTTATGAACACTCCGCGCGAAAATCCGGAAGACGCGAAATCCTTCAAGATCAGATTCTCTTTGACAGAGAAGGACGACACGATTCCCTCGTTGTTGCGGTCCTCGGGAATGTAACCGAGCCCCGCATCGATTATCTCGCGGGGACTCCGGTTGACAAGATCCATGCCCATGAGCGAAATTCCGCCCGCCTCCACTTTCCTTAAGCCCGCAAGCGCATCGGCGAGTTCCTTCTGGCCGTTGCCGGAGACGCCCGCCAAGCCGAGAATTTCGCCCGACCGGATCGAAAAGCCAAGACCGTCGAGCGCGAGGAACCCCCTGTCGGATTTGACTTTGAGGTCCCGCACAACGAGACGCTCCTCGCCGCAGCCATCGATGCACTTATTCCGGGGGAGCACAACCTCGTGCCCTGTCATCAGGGCGGCTAGGCCTGCCGCCGTCTGCCCCGCCGTTGTTCCCTTGAATACGACCCTTCCGCGGCGCAGGATTGCCACCCTGTCCGAAAGAGCCGTCACCTCGGCCAGCTTGTGACTGATGAAGATAATCGACATGTCCGAGGCCATCCGCCTGAGGAGGACGATGAGTTCATCCGTTTCCTGAGGCGTAAGGGCACTTGTCGGTTCATCGAGGATGAGAAAGCGCGCGCCGAAGCAAAGCGTTTTTATGAGTTCGACGCGCTGCTGCTCGCCCACGGAAAGTTGCCAGACATAGGCATCGGGCTGGACGGGCAGGTTGTACCGTTCAGAAACCTCGGCAATGCGTTTTTTTACACCGGAAAGATCGAGCCGGAGATACTTGTGGCTTTCCTTCAGCCCGAGGGCGACGTTTTCCGCGACAGTCATGTTCGGCACGAGCATGAAATGCTGGTGGACCATGCCAATGCCCGCGGCAAAGGCATCGGCCGGCGCCTTGAATTGCACCGGCCGGCCATTGATGAAAATCCGGCCCTCGTCAGGCTGATAAAGCCCCATGAGTATATTCATGAGCGTGGTTTTGCCCGCGCCATTCTCACCCACCAGGGCCAGAATCTCATTTTCACCCACCGCAAGGTCTACGGAATCACAAGCCACGATGCCAGGAAAACGCTTGGTTATCCCTTCAACCCTCAACTCTCTGATTTTTTCATTCATCGCGCCCATTCATGTCATTTCACACTCTGCCAATCGATGGAGAGCTTGCCGGAAGAAATATCGGCCTTGGCCTTTTCGGCGGACTTGCGGATATCGGCGGTAAGGACGGGGCCGACTTTGTCGTTAAACTGATAGACAAAGCCTCCGTTGGCGAAATTGAGGGGGATGCATTCGCCTCCAAGGACGCCAGCCTGCCTCTTGTCGATGAGATTCTCCACGACAGCCTCGTACGCATAGCTTGCCGCCGCGATGACCTTGTAGCCTTCGGGGATACCCAGCTGGGCGGTGTCCTGGCCAACCCACCAAATCGCTTTGTCCTTGTACTCGGCCACTGCCCGCAACGCCCCGAGCGCCTGCTGCGCCGAACCGGTGAGCACATCGGCGCCCGCCTTTATCTGCGTATGCGCAAGCTCCGCGGCCTTGACATAATCACCAAAACTTCCGGTATAGGCAACTTGCACCTGCGCCTTGGGATTCACCGAACGGACGCCCAAAACGAAGCCGCGGTTGTAGCGGGCGGCATCGCCGCCATCGACAGGGCCCACGAGGCCGATGATATTCGTTTTCGTCACAAGACCGGCGATGACGCCATTGATGTAGCCGGTCTCCTCGCTCTCCGGCATATAGGTGAACACGTTCTTGGGACCGATTTCACCCGATGTCCCGAAGGCGAAGGTGGTCTTGGGGAATTCCTCTGCCATCTCGAGCATCAGGTTCTTGTACTGGGCTCCGTGACCGATGATTATATCGTAACCTTTGGCGACATACTGGCGGGCCGCAGAACCAGCATCGACCGGCTTCATCTTTTCACTGTAGCTATACTCGACAAGGGAAGAGCCGTATTTTTTCTGGACAGCCACGATGGCATCGTGCATCGACTGGCACCAGCCTTTATCGTCGACCGTCGATTCGACGATCATGGCGATCTTTATCTTGTTTTTGGGTACAGCATACACCGACCCAAAAGCGACACAAAGTGCAAGCATCATAAGCACTAAGCGTTTCATTGGTTTCCTCCTTGAGAAAATGGCTGAAAACGATGGAACCGACTATAGCATAGCACCTTGGCTGGGGCAAGAACCTATATTATTTCTACAAATATAATGGGCCGGAACGCATCTGAATTTGCCCGTTCTCTTGGCGCGAGAGAAAAGGCGGCATGTTGTCGTTTATAAATCGTAATAATTGGCGATATATCCTTTCAAATTAATATAATTCGCAGTATAATACGAATTAGAAGATTATCTGGAGATTGTCATGAAACTGAACAACGCTCTGACGGACGTCACGGTGCTGGAAGAGCTGGGGAGGCGGCTTGCACGTGCGCGCATCGCCGCATCCCTCACCCAGGCGGACCTCGCGGACCGCGCCTCCGTGGGCAAGCGCACCGTGGAGCGCATAGAGGCAGGAGGGTCGGTACAACTGGTCAGTCTGATACGGGTTCTGCGGGCCCTGGACCTTCTTGAGACGCTCGATGTGATGACACCCGACGAGGGGCCGGGGCCGATGGAGATGCTCGAGC
>Ga0074197_1002744_pt1 | contig 11683 bp, 12 predicted proteins | sample EPASupsiteSAE305_FD_64526 | JGI IMG/M metagenome (GOLD analysis project Ga0074197, IMG submission 64526) | Bioremediated contaminated groundwater microbial communities from EPA Superfund site, New Mexico - SAE3-05 reassembly with SPADES | ecosystem: Environmental > Aquatic > Deep subsurface >...
GTTTGGTTTTCGCCTGCTCGGGCGATTGCGAGTCCCCTCAAGGAGGGTTTGTGCAGGACGCAGGCAGTTCTCACCATGCCCTCGGACAAGGCCCAGGAACTGCTCACGGATCCGCTCGGCAATCACCTTGTGATGATCCAGGGCAATTGGGTGAGACGGATTTCCGCATACCTGCGGTTATGGAAGAGCGCATAAAGCTGCGGGGCGCTGCTTTTTCAGTTACACGAAGAAATCATAGTTCGATCGGATGTGCTCCGCAAAACCCTCCTGATAGGAGATATTTGCGTTTTTTTCTGTGACTATAGTGCTGGGAGGCCCGTGCCCGGGGAATATGACCGTATTGTCCGGAAGAGAAAAGAGCTTCTGCTGTATGCGTGCGGCGAGAGCGTTTGTATTGAATGCACTGCTTGTTTTGCCAATCAGGCCTGCGTGGAGCACATCGCCGGTAAAGAGAAAAAGCCCCGCAAGCAAGTATACGATTGAATCTTGAGAATGCCCGGGAACCGCGATGGCATTGATTTCGTAGCCGGCTTCCCTGAAGATGTCGCCATCTTTTACTTTTCTGCATTGAAATCCTAAGAGCTTGGCATTGGACGCATAAATAGTAGGGCTGTAAATTTTCATGATCGTGGAAAGTCCGTTGATGTGGTGTGTATGGTTGTGGGTGATGAGTATGCCCCTGAGATCGAAATGGTGTTGCTCGATTTTTTCGATCATCGTTGGCGTGAGTTCTGCGGGGTCCACCACCAGGGCTTTCCCTAAATCTTCATTGCCAATGATGTAGCTGTTCGAAAATCCAAAAATGGAATAATGCTGGTAGATTTTCATAGGTATAGGTGCTCCAGGTCCCTGACCGCTTCGGCAATATTGGACCCTGAAAATGTGACGTCTATTTCTTTGGAAGGTATGTAGAATGCGCGCTTGAAATCGCAGTTCTCGAAGTTCACCGTGTTCAGGTCGCATAATAAAAATCTTGAGTTGTACAAATTAGAGCCTGAAAATGTACAGTCTACAAATATCGATCCATTGAAACTGGTTTGGATCAGCTCGGAATTTTCAAAACTGCAGTCCATGAATGAGGACGATCCAAACGAACAGAAATCGACGTCCGCGCCAGAAAAATCGCACGAGATAAAGCTCGACCGGTCAAGAAAGCAGAGATGGAAAGAGGCTCCCGTGAACATCGAATGCTGGATTTTTGCATTTCTGAAAGAACAGCCTACAAAGCGGTATCGCGAGAAATCCAGGCCAATGAATGAAGCGTCGTCGAAAACTCGATTGAGAATGATGTTTTGGGCTTGCAACTCCTGAAGCGATTTCTGAATCCGTTCGGGATCCTCTTCGAGGTGATGATAGCACAGACTCTCGAGGGAGAATGCCGGCCTGTCGCAGCCTTCAACACCACATGGCGTGATCTTGAACATATAGTCATAGCCTACATGATCGTGTTCGCCGGCTCAAGATGGCCGACGCTCAAAGTTCTCAAAGAGCGACGTCTCTGTGTCTTGCGTCCAGAGCGTAACGCTTGCCAGCTTTCAGTTAAATGTGTAGTATTTTTGATATGTGCTATGCTTGCGGTGAGTCTTTGTCATATGGCTATAAGCCTGGTTTCAATGATGTCTGCGATACATGCGGAAAAGATCTTCATGTGTGTCTGATGTGCCGTTTCTACGCGCCCGGGGCGCACTGGGATTGTGCTGAGGATGTCGAAGGGCCTGTCGTCGATAAAGAAAAACGGAATCACTGTGAATTTTTTATGCTTGCAGAAAAATATATTGATAAAGGCAAGTCGCGAGGGATCATTTCGGGTTCTGACGCAAAGCGAAAACTCGATGCGCTGTTCGGGGAATGAATGTCAATAGAAGAAAGCAATGTGCGCGTGTGCGTGTTTGATTCAGGCATAGGGGGGCTGCCTTTCTTAAAGGCTATTCAAGAAGAGTTTCCTTTTCTGGAGATTAATTATGTGGCTGATGATGCGGGCTTCCCTTATGGGACCAAGTCCCCTGAAGCGATCCATGATATTCTGTTCGAGCGCATCAGAAGGATTCGTGCACGCCTTGACCCCGATATTCTTGTGCTTTCTTGCATGACCGCAGTACAGATCGGCCTGAAGGATCTTCAGGCAGCGCACAGGTCGATGCATATCATCGGCGCCTTTCCTCCGATAGCGGCCGCGGCGAGAGAATCCCAATCGCGCCGGATAGCGCTGTTTACCACTGCCCGGGCTGCAGAGGATGCCTTCCTTGATAATATGATTGCGCGGGATGCACCTGACATTGAAGTCATCCGCATACCGGCTCAGGATTTAGTCGAATATGTGGAACAGCAGCTTCCTTTTGCCACGCTGGCCTCTGCCCAGGCTTCAGTTGAGCCGTACATCAAATATGTGCGCGATGAGGGCACGGACAGAATTGTCCTGGCAAGCAGTCATTTTGTGTTGCTGGAAGATGCCATTTACGGGCTGCTGTCCGAACAGGGCATCAGTAACGTTCGCTGTCTCGATTCCAGGAAGACGGTGACATCCGAGCTCCGCCGCCTTGTTCACACCGAACGCCGTGTGCAGACAGCAATACAGAATCCGGGATTTTTCCTCACCGGCGACAGAAAAACTGCACCATCCTATATTACCTGGGCCGGCCGATTCAATCTTTCGGTGCCTCAGCTTTTATGAGTCGGAGCCGGGGAACCACTGCCATGCGAGGGGTTGTGCTTTCATTCAGTAATCAACATGCCAAAGTCAAGTGTGAAGACGACCAGATTCGCCTTTGCACAATTAAAGGGAAAAGAATTCGTGCACTGGACGGATGGTACAATGCGCTTGCTGCCGGAGACTATGTGTCTGTGCAGCCTTTGTCGAGTGCAGAAGGTGTCATCGAGTCGCTTCTGTCGCGGAAAAACGTATTCGGCCGTTACAACGAAAAAGGAAGCGCGGATCAGGCTTTTGCGGCGAACATCGATATAGTGGTGTGTGTGACGAGCACAAAGACCCCGCCTTTCAGGCCACGGTTTGTCGATCGGGTGAGCGTATTGGCAGAGCAGTGCGGTGCGCCCCTTCTCGTTGTATGCAATAAAGTTGATTTAGGGCTCGACGGTGTTGTTGAGAAACGCTTGTCGGTGTTTGAAAGTCTTGGTTTTCGTGTGCTCAGGAGCAGTGTTGCACTGGATCTCGGAATTGATGAATTGCGGGAAGCCTTGGTTGGGAAAATTTCAGTTTTTGTGGGCCAATCGGGCGCAGGCAAATCGAGCCTCATAAATCGCCTTATCCCCGGTACCACGCAGCGGATTGGAGAGGTGTCTGAAAAATATAACAGGGGAAGGCACACAACGACGCTCGCCACAATGCTCTTTTCCCAATCCGGAGATTTGAGCATTATTGATACGCCGGGGCTGCGCAGGCTTGCAATTCGGAATATTAATCTGAACGATCTGAGTGCATATTTTCCGGAAATGGTCCCTTTCATCGGGCTCTGCGATTTCGGCGCCTCATGTACCCACACCCACGAATCAGGCTGTGCCGTGCGGCAGGCTGTGTCCGGCGGCCGGATTTATCATGATCGCTACGAGAGCTATCTCCGGATACGTGCCGAGCTGGAAGAATCAAAGCAATGGAAGAAAGCCGAGACGGGAAAGCCTCAGAAGGCTGCGAAATATCGCTTCGAGGATGAAGAATGATAACCCACGAACATAGCTTGGCCAGGCTTGATTTTTTTCGGCTTCGCGAGCGCTTGGAAGGATATTGCCTCTCTTATGAGGGACAAGCGCTCATGCGCTCTACTTTGCCTTGTTCTAAGATTGAATCGGTGAAGAGGCTGAAGCAGGACCTTGCGGCGCTTGCGGAGGGGCTAAACAATAAGGAAATTCCATCGCTTCCTTTCCCTAATATCGAAACTCTTGTCCCGAAGGCACAGAAAGAAGGGATGCTGCTTGAGGCCGATGAGCTTTTTGCCATAGGCCTGTGGGCAAAATCTTACGAGGAGCTCTTCGTTTTTTTGCGCTCGACCCTCCGTGCGTCGCAGGCTCGAACTTCAGGAGTGCACGGACAGAAAGAGAAAGGACAGAGTGGCGCCGGAAATTCTTCAGATAAGAGTGATAGCGAAACCGGGCACTTGTTTCTGAATGAATGCGCGGATATGGAAGATGATGAGTGCTGGGCGTTGCCTGGCATTGAGAGGATTGCATTCTCTGCCCCTTCGCTCCTGCAAATACAGGAGAAGATATTTGCGGTAGTGACGATGGAAGGGGCAATAAAGGACCTTCCCCGCACGCGCTCGCTTCGGACTGCCATTCAAAAAGCCCAGACAGAAAATCACCACCTCGTGAACCAGTACCTTTCGGATCCGAATCTTCAGGATGCTCTTCAGTCGAATGCCGCGACCGAGAGGGACAACAGGACGGTCATCGCGGTCAAAGCGAATTTCAAAGGGCGAATAAAGGGAATTGTGCACGAGTTTTCTTCGACAGGCCAGACGGTCTTTATTGAGCCGCTTGAGCTTGTTGAGCGCAATAATCGTCTCCTTGAGCTCGAAACCAAGCTGGGAGAAGAGATACGCGCAGTACTTCGGGAGACTGCCAATGCGCTGCGTCCACTCCTGCCAGGGCTTGTTGAGGGCAGGCGATTCCTTGCCGCGGCGGACATCAGGCTCGCCCGCGCAATCCAGGCCAAGAGAGAGGACCTTGCAATCGCGCAGGTGCTTGAGTCCGGAGTGCGCCTTTACCAGGCGAAGCATCCCTTGCTTGGCAAAAAGGCCGTTCCCATCGATGTCGATATTCCTGAAGGCACCAATGTGCTCATCATCACAGGTCCAAATACCGGAGGCAAAACAGTATCGCTCAAGACTATCGGACTTCTTGCGCTTTTAAACCAATATGGCGCCGGGATACCCGCGCTATCAACTTCAGGATTTGCAGTTTTTGATACAGTATGCGCTGATATTGGAGACGAACAGTCCATAGATCAGTCGCTTTCGACCTTCTCGGGCCATATGAGCGTCATCTCGGACATCGCTGCATCGGCGACCGGGCGCAGCCTTGTGCTGCTCGACGAGCTCGGCGCGGGAACAGATCCCGAAGAGGGCTGCGCCATCGCAATGGCTCTGCTCGATTATTTTCTTGAGCGCGGGTGCATGACCATAGTCACCACGCATCATGGCGTGCTCAAAAACTATGGGTATACAAAATCAGGCTGTCTGAATGCCTCGATGGAATTCAACGCGCACAGTCTCAGCCCTACATATCGAATTTTTATGGGCGTTCCCGGAGAGAGCCGCGCCCTGGAGATCGCAAAACAGACAGGGCTGTCGAGCCAGATTGTCGATACAGCGAGGGGCTACCTCGACGATGAGCGTTCCGATTATTCGGCCCTCATCCGCTCTCTGGGCGAAAAACAGCGGGAGCTGGACCTGCTCGAGCGCGAAAGAAGAAAGCAGTTACAAGGGGCCCTTGAATCGCGTCGCAAGGCGGATTTGGAAAATTTAAAAATTCGGCAGAAGGAACTCGAGCTCCGGCGGCAAGGGGTGGCTGAACTGACCAGATTTCTCTCCGAAAGCCGAAAGACATTCGAAAATCTTGTGCGAGAGATGCGGGAATCCGGCCGAAAGGTCGAAGAAGTTTCGGCCGGGCGCGAATTGTTGCAGGAGATATCCGATGAAATCCAGCAGCACAGCGATGGGCTTGCCCGATTTGAGGAAGAAACGGATGTCCTTGAGAGGTCGATGAGAAGCGAGCGAGATGGCGTTCAGAGTGTCGATGCCAACATACTGAAACCAGGCGAAAGGGTGCTCTTTCAAAATAGGGAAGCGGTCTTTCTTCGAATGCTCGATGACAAAAAAGTGCTTGTGCAAATTGGCGCCCTGCGCATTCCGGTCGCGGTCGATGCGCTCAGCATTCCTTTTGCAAAGAAAAGAAAGGATGGCGAGACCAGGATGAGCTATCAGGTAGAGCTTTCCGGTGCCACCGGTGGAGGAGCAACGGCTTCCGCCGAGCTCGACCTGCGCGGCATGAGGCTTGCGGAGGCTCTCGAAGCCCTGACTCGTCAGATAGACGCGGCGAGTCTTGCAGGGCTCGGTACTTTTTCTGTGATACATGGAACGGGCGAAGGGGTACTGGGCAGAGGGATTCATGACTGGCTGAAAACACAAGCGGCCGTCGCCGATTATTATTTTGCACGGCCGGAAGATGGCGGCTTCGGAAAGACATGGATTCATTTGAAGAATTAAATAGACAGAAGGCCAGATGAGGCCCCCTTGATAGCCGACGCAAGTAGCGGAGCAAAAGCAACTTAGCCACCCCGCGCCTTGTGTTTGTATTTTGTCAATTGACACCAAATTATGCCGCATGCTATCGTTATGCGGCGATTTTCCATGCCAAAGGAGTTTTCATGTCCGGACATAGTAAATGGGCAACCATAAAGCACAAAAAAGGCGCACTCGACGCTAGAAGAGGGCAGCTTTTTACAAAACTCATCAAGGAAATATCGATAGCTGCTCGGATGGCTGGAGGCGATATTGAAGGCAACCCGCGCCTTCGAACTGCGGTTCTCAAGGCCCGGGCAGCCAACATGCCGAAGGACAACATCGATCGTGCGATTAAAAAAGGCACCGGCGAGCTTGAAGGTGCGATGTACGAAGAGCTGTTCTATGAAGCCTACACTCCGGGCGGTGGAGCGATGCTCATCGAAGTGCTCACCGACAACAAGAACCGCGCAGCTGCGGAAATTCGCAACATCGTCACAAGGTCAGGTGCGAATTTGGGAACTACCGGTTCAGTCGCCTACCTTTTCAAGCGGAAAGGCGTGCTCACCTACGACGGCGAGAAATACACCGAAGACCAGATCATGGAAGCCGCACTCGACGCAGGCGCGGATGATGTCATCAATGAAGAGGACAGCATCGTCGTGTATACCGACTCCGCGTCTTTCGAAGATGTGTTGAACGCGATGAACGGCAAAGGCTTTGAAACGCTCGGCGCGGAAGTCTCGATGGTCCCCGACACGTACATCAGCGTCGATGTCGAGACCGCCCAGAAAATCCAGAAGCTCATCGACAAGCTCGAGGAGAACGAAGACGTCCAGAACGTGTATCACAACATCGAAATGCCCGAAATCGAAGAGTGATTGGTGACATGTCCGCTCGTCGTTCCATCGTTGCGATTGGGATTGACCCCGGCATCGCGGCGGTAGGATATGGTCTTGTGGGCGCAGCGGAAGGCAAGCTCAACCTGATCGCGTATGGATGCATCCAGACCGAGTCGCCGGAGCCGATGGGGAAGCGGCTTGCCTATATTTTTCATGAGATAGAGAAACTGTTGCGACAATATGCTCCCGATGTCGGCGGCATCGAGGAGCTTTATTTTTTCAGGAATGTCTCTTCGGCCTTTCCCGTCGCGGAGGCCCGCGGCGTGATCAGGCTCGCTTTTGAGGAGGCTCATGTTGAGCTCATGCAACACACTCCCAACGCCATAAAAAAATCGGTGACGGGCTCCGCGCGGGCCGATAAAAACCAGGTGCAGGAGATGGTCAAAATGCTTCTGGGCATGCCGCAGATTCCCAAACCCGACCACGCCGCCGACGCCCTCGCCGCCGCCATCTGTACGTTGCACTCCATCGGTCCCGCGGGCTATACTCTCTGACATGTTCAACCGGATAAAAGGCATTTTCAGTGGCCATACGGAGGAGGCTCTCCACATATCAACGGGCGCGATAGAGTGGGAGATATTTGTCCCTGTCCGGGATCCGTCATTTTTTATCCGTACCGGCGAAGAAACCGAGCTTTTCACCTGGCTGCATCACTACGAAGACGGGATGCGGCTCTACGGCTTTTTTACCGCCGCGGAGCGGCAACTCTTTCTGGACCTGCAGAAGGTCGAGGGGATAGGACCGCGCCAGGCGTTTAAGATTCTCCAGGGCATTGCTCCCCGCACGCTCGCGACAATGCTGGACAACAGCGACCTCGCCTCCCTGCAGAAAATTCCCGGCATCGGGCCCAAGACGGCACAAAAAATGATGCTTGCGCTCAAGGGTAAGCTGATCGGCCTCGAGGGGGAAGCTGCAATCGGTGTTCCTGTCAGCCAGGGGCGATTCCGGGATGTTGCCCGGGCGCTCGTCGAGATGGGGTTTGACCGAAAAGATGTCGAGCGGGTCGTCGCGCAGCTTGGAGCTGATCTGCAGGAGAATCCGGAATCGGAAAAAGAGTTGTTCAGAAAAGCACTGCTTGAACTGTCGACGGGGGCTGGAGCATGAACTTCGACGACATGGATGAGTCATCACCCCACGACCCCATGAATCCAACCTATGATCCGGGCGAAGATGAAAAAGAAGCCTCACTGCGGCCTCGCTATATGTCTGAATTTCAGGGCCAGGAAAGAATTAAAGAGAATCTGCTCATTTTTATAAAGGCTGCGCGCGAAAGAGGAGAGGCCCTCGACCACCTCTTTTTGATGGGGCCGCCGGGGCTTGGAAAGACGACGCTCGCGCTCGTCGTGGCATCGGAGATGGGCGCGGATTTCAAGCCAACCAGCGCCCCAGCGATTGAAAAACCCAAGGATCTCGCAGGCATACTGACCAATTTGCGCCCCGGAGGAGTGCTGTTCATCGATGAAATTCACAGGCTGAAGCCTGCGATCGAAGAAATGCTCTATATCGCGATGGAGGATTTCGAACTCGATTGGATCATAGGGCAAGGTCCCGCGGCGCGCACGGTACGGATTCCGCTTCAGCCTTTCACGCTCGTCGGGGCGACGACGAAGGCCGGCATGGTCTCCGCGCCGCTCTCGAGCCGTTTCGGCATTTCTCTCCGGTTTGACTACTATGCGCCGGAAGAACTGGCGAGCGTGATACACCGTTCATCCCATATTCTCGATATAAAAATCGAGGATGATGCGGTCGAGTTGCTTGCGGGGACGAGCCGGGGAACGCCGCGCATCGCAAACAGACTCCTCAGGCGCATGCGCGATTTCGCCCAGGTCAAAGGCGCCGGAACCATCACCAAAGATGTCGTCCATGACGGCCTTGGCCGCCTCGAGGTCGATTACCTTGGCCTCGAGCGCCTCGACCGCGAAATTCTCAAGGCGATCATTATGCGGTTTGGGGGTGGACCGGTGGGTGCCGAAACGCTTGCGGTGTCGGTGAGCGAAAGCGTGGAGAGTCTTGAAGATTTCTATGAGCCATATCTCATACAGATCGGCATGCTCGCGCGCACCCCGCGCGGAAGAGTTGCGACACCCGCCGCATATCGTCACCTGGGAATGGAACAGCCGAATGAAAACGGACGACTTCAATTTTGAATTGCCAGAAACCCTGATCGCCCAGTATCCTCCACAGCGGCGCGGTGAATCGCAGCTTATGGTGCTGGATCGCGCGGAGGGGAAAACCGTCGATTCCATGGTGTCGGATATCGCGTCCTTCATAGAGCCCGGCACGTTGATGGTGTTCAATGACTCCAAGGTTCGCAAGGCGCGTGTCTACGGCATCTGCGAGCAGACTGGAGCCCGCGTCGAATTTGTGTTTCTTACTCCTGTCGAGCGGGAATCCCTGATCAAGATCGAAGAGCTTATATTGCATAAAGGAGATCAGGAGAATGTTTTGGTCGCCCCTGCCCAGCGAATTCCTTCCGTGTCCCGGCTGTGGCGCGCCGTGTGCAGCAAGGCAAAGCGTCAAAAGGCGGGTCGCTCGTACGCATTCCCCGGCGATATAAGGGGGATCCTTGCAGAGGATATCCATGACGAGAAAATCATTGAATTTTCCGCTGCAATTGGCGATGATTATTTCGATCGCTACGGGCATGTGCCCCTCCCTCCCTATATCAAGCGCGAAGACACGAAGGCCGATGAGCAGCGCTACCAGACCGTCTATGCCAGGCGCACCGGATCGGCGGCGAGCCCGACGGCGGGTCTTCATTTCACGCCGGAAATCCTGTCGAGTCTTCGCAGCAAGGGGATCGGCATCGAATACATCACGCTGCACGTCGGTCTGGGCACATTTCTCCCGGTCAGGACCGAGAACATAGAAGATCACCGCATGCACGAAGAATGGTTCGAGATAACGGAGGATGTCGCCAAAAAAATCAATGCCGCCAAAAGCAATGGCAGAAAAGTGCTTGCGGTCGGGACCACATCGCTCCGGGCGCTGGAGTCGGCCTGGTACGGGGGAGCCATCCATTCAGGCAGCTTCTCGACGCGCATATTTATTTATCCCGGCTTTGAATTCCACGTCGCCGACAGGCTCTTTACTAACTTTCATACTCCGAAATCAACATTGCTCATGCTGGTATCGGCATTTGCGGGCAGAGAGACGATCATGGAGGTGTATCGGTCGGCGATTGAGAAGCGTTACCGCTTCTTCAGCTACGGCGACGCGATGCTGATTCTGTAATTAATTGGCGTGGCTTTTAGAAGTGCGTTGTCCAGAGTGCGCTGCCAAGGTTGCGCATCACGGAGATTGTGGTTCTGTGCCCTTCGGCATCTGGCGCGTATTCAAGCCTGAATGCCCAGGAAAGCGAACACATGCGATTCGATGTCTCTGCGCACTGACTCAGTATCTTTTTCTGCATCGATACGCTCTATGCGCCAGCCTCTAGTTTGCAAGCGGTCGGCCATCTTCTCGTACATCTCATGCGCGCGTTTTTGAAACTCGAGCGTTTCGTAGATTTCCTTTTTTTCACGGGAGTGAATGCGTCTGATCGAGACTTCGGGATCCACTTCGAAGAGAAGAGTCAGCCCCGGCGCAGGGAAGGCACTGTTTAAAAGCCATGGCAACTCTGGTCCACACGTGACGCCCTGGTAGGCGAGGCTTGAGAGCGCATACCGGTCTGAAATGACAATCGAACCCGCCTCAATATTCTCTATAATTCCTTGTTTGCCATAGATATGTTCATTTCTATCCGCAGCGAAAAGATGGGCAACGGTTGTTGGGGCAGCCTGCATTTCACCAGACAGGATGGCGCGGATCATCAGGCCAATAGGATTTTTTGTGGGCTCTGCCGTGGTTACGCAGGGAATACCCCGGGCGCCGAGATTATCAGTCAGAAGTTGCAGTTGCGTTGTCGTGCCGGCGCCATCGATTCCTTCGATTACTATGAAACGTTTTATAAACTCATCTGTGTTATAAAAGGACATACTATGTTAGTATATAGGCGACTTTAAACTTTGTCATGCAGGATTCATGTTGAATGAGGACAAAAAAGCCGGGAATTATCATAGCACTCTTTTCTCTTGTCTTGGCAATCTTGGCAACTGTCACCATTCTCGATATTGTCCGTCGAGAAGTTCAGCTGGCCACAACGCACACTCTCGACTCAGTGCAAGCGCTTGTGATGAAAACCACAGGCCTGCGGCTGAAATATGATTATCTCAGTATAGATGCGCTGAATCGATTCTCCATGCATGGAATAGAGCTTCTCCGAGAAAATCCCGCCCCTCCTGCCATGTCAGAATCCTCATCACCAGAATCGGACCCTGATCATATCCGGGCACCCATACAACTTCAGCGACTTTCTCTGCGGGTGAGTTTTTGGGCCCTCCTTACCGGACATAATAGCGAAGTCCTCAGAGATATCGTCGCCGACGATCTGCGTATTTCACTGTTGATGCCCGAAGATGAATCCATCATCAATAAAATTCTTGAGAATTTCTCTGGCAGCGGCAGCGCAAGCCTCCCGCATTTTATGCTGACTGTTGGCCCGGTCAACGT
>Ga0074197_1002746_pt1 | contig 11672 bp, 10 predicted proteins | sample EPASupsiteSAE305_FD_64526 | JGI IMG/M metagenome (GOLD analysis project Ga0074197, IMG submission 64526) | Bioremediated contaminated groundwater microbial communities from EPA Superfund site, New Mexico - SAE3-05 reassembly with SPADES | ecosystem: Environmental > Aquatic > Deep subsurface >...
AACTGCTCAAAATCGGCCATATCTGCCGTGATCGCGATCACATCGACATGGTAGGCGGCTTTCAGGCGCTCAGCAGCCGCATGCAGCCGTTCGGCCTGTCGCGCGATCAAAACGAGGTTCAATCCCCGCCGCGCAGTCGCTTCCGCAAACGCGAAACCCAGGCCGTCCGACCCTCCGGCGACCAACGCATACGGTCCGTATTTTTCCTTGAACTGTGAAATCTTCATGTGAATTGCCTTTCTATAAAAGTACAGAAAGATGATTTCAAATTCTACGAATAATAGGAGTTGAATTTTAACGCGATTGATATGAGCTTGGAAGGCAGATTTTCAACATTATATCATATTTGTGATTATATTTGCTCGCGAGGAGTGCGGATTTGATGTTGGGTTTTCATTCTTGTTTAGATAAATAGTCAAAGCAAAGACCACCCAACTGGGTGGTCTTTGCTTTGGCGTGCCCGAAAGGATTCGAACCTTCGACCCTCAGAGTCGGAGTTGACTGACTATTTTGGTTTAATCGTTCGTAATCTCAAATAATCTCCCGTTATCGCGCATAATCCAGAACTCGTATCCGTTGTAAAATGCGACAAATTTCGTAATTTCAGGCAATTTATCGCAACCTCTTTCGGTCATATGCGTCAAAAAATGCGTCAAAAGTGGGTTGTCTTTCTCACAAACTATTCATGCTGGCTTTGCCCAATTACCTTATCATTTTTGTAGATTTAATTCAACCAATCTGCTAGGTTTCACTTGAGGTTGCTCATATGAAATATATTCCGTTACCTTTTTATCAGCCTCGAAAGTTTTCTCTCCGCAAATAGCAATTGCGATTGAAATTACTTTTGTAAAAGCGTCTCTGACCTTGGTAGCAGTATCTACTACCTCTTCGTGACTGAGTTTTTTATCAAGTACTCCAGCTGCCATATTTGTTATACACGAAATCCCAACAACTTTCATTCCTGCATGCTTAGCAACTATAGCTTCAGGTACTGTTGACATACCAACAGCATCTGCACCAAATACTCTCAGCATTTTGATTTCAGCAGGTGTTTCATAACTCGGTCCAGAATACATAGCATAAACACCTTCTTCTAGGATTATCCCGTTAATTGATGCTCTCGCCTTTATTTCATCTCGAATCTCCTTAGTGTATAAATCCGACATATCGGGAAAACGCGGACCAAAGTCATCAAAGTTTGATCCAATCAATGGGTTATGACCCGAATAATTAATATGATCCGTAATAATCATCAATGCGCCTGCTGAAAAGTCCAGGTTTATTCCGCCCGCAGCATTCGTCAAGATTATAGACTTGGCTCCAATTCTATGTAACACTCTTATAGGGATCGTTATCTCCATTTGAGAGCAACCTTCGTAATAATGTGAACGTCCACACATAGCAGCAATTACTTGTCCATTATGCTCACCAATGACAAGCATCCCTGTGTGTCCAGCTACCGATGACACAGGAAAACCTGGTATGCTTTCAAATGGAATACAAGTCTTTTTCTCCAAAGTCTGTGCAAAATCACCAAGCCCACTACCAAGAATAATTCCCACCAAGGGTTTTGCGCTTGTCTTCGACCGAATGTAATTTGCTGACGATTCGATTCTACTTATAACTGATTTCATGGATTTCCCTCCTCAAATAAACCAAAGTTACCCCACGCATCAAGGCACATTTCGCATGCAAGAGTATTTATATGCTCGGGAACAGCATAGATACCATTGTCCGATTTTTCTCTGAATAATAGCTCTTCAAGGCTTAATAGCTGCAATGCATATCCAACTTCCATTATCTCTATGGGATTCCCTGCCGCAGCTGACAAATTTATGGGATTTCCATCTTGAAGCAAGTAGATGCTTTTTTCATCGAACGAAAAGCGTTTTGTACTATCGTTTATGATCTCAACTCTTGTTGCAATATTTTCAATTTCTTGAACCGAGATCTCCATATTGTAATGTCCAGCGTTAAATAGTATTGCTCTGTCTTTCATCATTTTTACATGAGTAGGTCCGATAATATCATTTCGCCCAGTCACCGTTACAACAGCATCTGCATGGCGTAGCAATGCACTCAGGGTACCCGTAATATGGCCTTCAATTTTCGCTTTCAATCTACATAACGGATCTGTATCATAGACCATCGTAATAGCCCCCATCGCCCTAAAACGTTGTGCAATGCCTTTCCCGCAATAACCATACCCAATAATGAGGATTTTCTTACCTCCTAGTACCATGCTCGTTGCACGCATAAACCCATCAACCACGGACTGTCCTACACCAACTTCATTTTCAATTAGGCGTTTTACAAGGGAGTCATCAATCACAATCAATGGAAAAGCTGGATCGATTTTCTGCTCATCAAGAATTAGTTGCCCCGACCTTGTCTCTTCAATTCCACCTCTAGGCTTCCAATGCGGTTTAAAACTATTATAGTATTGCATCAAGCTCGCCCCATTATCCATGAACAAGTCTGCAGGGTCACTCAGTGCTAAAGCAACATATTTGTTTAGATCATCGAGTGTGTCGGCTTGTTTCGCTAATACTGTTACCCTTGGAAGAGATGCAAGATACGCTGCAGTATCTGGTTTTGTTGACCCAAGATTTCCAATAAAAACAATTTCACTCGCTCCACCTGCAAGTAAAACCTCTGTACGAATCGCACCTTTAGGTTCGCAGTGCATACATACAACAATTTTCATGCCTAAAAACGGCTTCTCGATTTCGAAACGTCTTTTAAAAGATTCAAGTACGACCATTTGTTCACGATACCATTTTTGTCTTTTCTCCCCTGCGCTTGCAAGAGAATAATCATCAATTATTGACTGCACGAATATATATCCTCACTTTTTTATTTGTCACTTTCTCTTGTATAAGGAATCCCGCATGCCTTTGGCGCTTGTGCTTTACCAGCAAATAGAATCATAGTAAAAATGCTCATTACATATGGAATAGATGAATAGAACTCCGATGGCATATTCCAGCCAAGCCCTTGCGCCATGATCTGGACTGCATCAGCCAATCCAAATATTATACATGCTGCTAAAGTGTTAATAGGTTTCCATCTTCCGAAAACCATGGCTGCTAAAGCAATGAATCCTCTGCCAGCTACCATACCTTCGATAAATAAAGGTGTAGCACTCAATGAAAGTGCCGCGCCGCCGAGCCCTGCCAGTATGCCTGACAGTATTACGCAGATATATCGGATTTTTATTACATCTACTCCAAGGGTGTCGGCTGCTTTAGGATGTTCTCCCGCCGCACGAATTCGCAACCCCAAAACACTTCTATTAATTAACCATTGCATAAGTATCACGATGGCAAAAGACATGAATATAAACCAATTCAATTCTCTTAAAACAGATCCAACAACAGGTACTTCTGAGAACCATTTCGCAGGCATAAATGGCAAAGCTGTAACTAAATCAGTTTGCCCCCCCTTATTGAAAATTTTGAACATCACAAAACTCGTAATTGCTGTAGAAAAGAGATTAATTGCTGTTCCCGAAATAGTCTGCTGAGCACGCAACCGAATACATACGATTGCATGTATCACCGAAATTGCACCACCGCCCAAGATTCCGAATATAACACCTATTAAAGGATTCCCTGTTATATATGAACCAATTACTGCAAAGAAAGCGCCCATTGTCATCATGCCCTCAAGTGCAATATTTGTTACTCCGGACTTTTCGCTAACAAGTCCACCCATGCTAGCAAAAATCAAAGGGGTGCTTAACCGCAACGCCGCATAAAATGTACTAAGCAACAAATTCATTTCGTTCTGCTCCTTTGTTTCAGATACTTGCTAATTAGGTCAGCAGCCACGAAGAAAATAATAATAGCTTGGATAATATAAACCGTATCCTTGGGAATACCTTCGATTTGAAACATACGTGAAGAGTTTCTCAAAGCACCGAATAAAATTGCTACAAAAATGCATGCTACGGGATTTCGATTACTCAACAATGAAATGGCAATTGCATCCATTCCATAACCCGGAAAACCTGCAACACTAATTAGCCTGTGTTGAACTCCTGCAACATGCAGTGCACCCCCTAGGCCTGCAATAGCTCCAGATATTACTAATGCAAGCACTATGTTTACATTTACTTTTATACCACCCGCTTGTGCTGCAAAAGAGTTTAGCCCAACAGCCCGAATCTGGTATCCTCGCTTAGTGCTGAACAAAAAGAAATACACAAAAATTGCGAGAATAATCACAACTATTGTACTAATGTTCAGCCTTGAACTATCATTAAAACGTGGCAATTGCGCATTCGCTTGAATCATGAATGTTGCTGTAGCATTAACGTCTGCAATATTGCTTCTGAGTGCAACATAGTTTGAAAAGTGCATAGCGAGAAAATTCGTCATTATGCAGATAACTACTTCATTAATTCCTTTAAGAGCTTTCAGAGAAGCAGGTATCAGCGCCCAAATGCCACCGGCTAAAACGCCAGTCATCATAATCAGTATTACTTGTAGAATTGCAGGTATACCTGTAAATTGTCCGATAATTCCGGCACTTGTCATGCCTAAAATAAATTGACCTTCAACACCTATATTGAACAAGCCACATCGAAAACATATAATGTGTGCTAACCCACAAAACAACAATGGAGTCGCATATACTAAAACCTCCATGAACTTTAGTTTAGTGCTAAAGCTTTCAGAAAAGACAATGGTTACTAATTTCAATAAAGCTGCGAAGTATTCTCCTAACCGCATGTCTTTAGACCAAAGCACGAATAATGCACTTATTAAAAAAGCTACTATGATAGACACAATTGGTGGAGCACCAATCATCAGCATTCTTTTAGCTTCCTTGCTCATTCCTTTATCCCTCTTCATGTTGCCCTATCATTAACCGACCGATCAACTGTTCATTTGCATCGCAACGCGTAACTTCTCCAGATACACCGCCTTTATACATAACTACAATCCTATCTGACAATGCCAATATTTCATCAAGTTCAGTCGAAACCAGTAAAACGCCCTTATCTTCGCCCCGTTCCTTAACTAGTTGTTCATGAATAAACTGTTTTGCCCCAATATCTACTCCTCTAGTTGGTTGAGCCGCCAAAAGAATACAATGCGGTTTGCTAATTTCTCGCGCTACAACATATTTTTGCTGATTCCCTCCAGACAGCCACATTATATTTGTGTCGATCGAAGGTGTTCGCACATCGTATCTTCCAACCATATCTTCTGTCACTTTGCGGGTTGCTTTATAATCGATTCGTATCCCTTTTGCAAACGGCGGTCGAAAATAATTTCCAAGTAATGTATTTTCGACTAATGGCATTTCGAGTATAACACCACGTTTATGCCTGTCTTCGGCAATACACGAAATGCCTTGAGAAATCCTTTCCAAGGTTGTGGCAGAAGAAATGTCGGCAGAGGATGCGATTATTCTTCCGCTGTCGATTTTTCTCACCCCAATAAGTGCTTCAAGGAGCTCTGACTGTCCGTTGCCATCTACGCCTGCAATTCCAACTATTTCTCCCTTTCTTAAGCACAAATTAAAGTTATTAACGACATAATGTCCTTGTGAGTCTCTAACAGAAAGATCTAATACTTCAAGCACTTTCTCACTTGGTTCATGGTATGGAATATTTACATCCAAAGCTAAATTTTTCCCAACCATCATATTTACTAGCTTTGTAACTGTAGCATCGGTTGTATTCATTTGCCCGGTTACTATACCGTTACGCAAAACTGTTAGTCGCGAACTCATAGTTAGAACTTCGCGCAATTTGTGAGTAATAAGTATTACAGATTTCCCCTCTGAATTGAGAGTGTGAATGATATTCGCTAGTTCTTCGATCTCTGTTGGTGTAAGTACTGCTGTTGGTTCATCAAGTATCAAGATATCCGCGTCTCTATACAAGAGCTTCAGTATCTCGACTTTTTGTTGCTTCCCAACACTTAATTCTGAAATCAGCATATCTGGATCGAGATTGAATTGATACCGCGCGCATAAGTCGCGAACAATTTGACGCGCCTTTTTTCTGTCAAGTTTTCTACCCTTTCGAGGTTCATTTCCCAGTACAACATTCTCAGCAACTGAGAAGTTTTCTACTAGCATGAAATGCTGATGTACCATACCTATCCCGTGTTTTATTGAATCAGCGGGACATGTAATCTTAATTTCATTCCCATCAATTGAAATAGTGCCGCTATCAGGCTGATAAAGACCATATAGAATATTCATTAGCGTGGTTTTACCTGCCCCGTTTTCTCCTATCAAGACATGAGTTTCGCCTTTTTTCAGATCAAAATCCACATCAATATTCGCCCTAACTGAGGCGAATGTTTTGTTGATTTTTTGCATTCTCAATTCAGTAAGCATGTTCGCTCCTCAAACTTCTGGGATTAAGCGACGCAGCTAGCAGGTAAAAGCAATCTGCTAGCTGCGCTTTTACTTATCTTCTTGATTTAAATTTGTACTAATCTACTTGATTTCAACAGGTACAAACGATGCCAGTTCAGCTCGAGTCGCCGGAATTACCAAGACACCATCTTTCACCAACTGAGCCGCTACATCAGTCTTTGCAAGAATATCTTGAGGCACGTTGACAGAAGAGCTTTCAGCTAGGCCAACTGCATTCTCAGCCAATCCTACTTTATAAACGCCTCCAACAAAATTCCCTTCCAACTCTTCCTGAATGACACTATAAGCAACTTCGTCAGTTCTCTTAACCATACTGGTCAGAATAAACTCGGCGAATTCAGGCAAGACAACTGCTTGGTCTCGATCAACGCCGATTGCCCATACTTTGGTTCCAGCCTCGTTAATCTCTTTTGCCGCCTGGAACACACCAATACCTGCACCTCCCGCAGCATGGTACACAATATCGCAACCATCCGCGTAAAGTGATTTTGCAAGCTCATAAGCTTTATTGGAGTCACTAAAGCTATCAACAAACTTTACCGTAACACCTGAAGTATCTGCTGTTCCTTTGAGTCCTTCTGCAGCAAGAGCGTTGACACACATTACTCCTGCCGCAAAACCTACTTCAAATCGATTAATGACTTCAATGTCTTTTCCACCAATGAAACCCACTTTATTCGTTTTCGTCATTAATCCTGCAATTAGTCCAGCGAGGAATGAACCTTCTTGTTCTCTGAAAACAAAGCTTTTTACATTGGGTGCGTCCGCAATGGCATCCATGCTCACAAAATGAGTATCGGGATTACGATTTGCCACAGTTGTAATTGATGTAGGCATTTGACTACCTACGCCAATGATCAAACGAGCCCCCGCATTAACAAATGAATCAAGGGTGGGCTCATAATCATCTGCAGAACGTGATTCAATCACTTTCAGATCAAATCCAAACTCCTCTTGCGCGCGAACCATGCCCTTGTAAGTACCTTCATTAATCGCTTTATCGTTGATTCCGCCCTGATCTGCAGCTAAAGCGATGATACTTCCGGTTCCCAGAACCGGAATTTCAGTGGACTCACTAGTAGGTTCACTCGAAGGTGCAACAACCTCACTGGATTTTTCTGCCGCAACTACAGGTTGATCCGCAGTCTGATTAACACAACCGGTAAGCATAATCAACGCCGTAGTCATTGCAACAATGGAAACAAGTAGTTTTTTCATTACACTTTCCTCCCTTTTTTGTGTGTCTTGGGTCTCTTCCTTTGTTAAAAGATTTTGTAAAGTTTCACTCCTCTCTTTTTTCCCTTTGCTTCTTCGTCTATTGGAATATCCCAGCGCTTTGAGAATCTAGCGATATGCGACTAACGTTACGGTTTATGTCTTCTGGCACATGCTGCAGACCGTGTCTGAGCGATGTGGCTTCAATCGCAAGTTTTCTCGCACATGCAGCTTGTAGTCCAAGCCCTATATCCATAATTTCAATAGGATTGCCATCCGCAGCAGAGAGATTCAGCGGATTAGCTTTTTCAAGTAAGTATATTTTTTTACTATCAAATACGATTTCTTCTATTCCTGGTCTGATGCTTGAATAAGAAGTTGCGTGCGTTAGAATTCCGAGTCTGTCAATTTCAAATCCATAGTGCCCTGCGTTAGCCAAAATGGCGCCGTTTTTGATGATGTTGATATGTTGATGTGTAATTACATTAAATCTACCCGTTACTGTTACAATCACATCTGCGCACTCTAATAGATCGTTTAGTTCACCCACTCTGTTACCGTCAGCGCGAGCCTTCAGGAGTAATACAGGATCCACATCATAAACCATTGTATTTGCACCCATAGCCCTAAACTTCTCAGTTACACCGCTACCACAATGTCCATAGCCGATTATTAGTATATTTTTCCCACCAATAAGGAGACTGGTTGCACGCATAAAACCATCTACTACTGATTGACCAACTCCAATAGCGTTCTCAAGTTGCCATTTTACTGGCGAGTCATCCACAACAATTACCGGAAATTTTGGATCGATCTGTTCGTTTTCGATAAGTAGCTTTCCCGATCGGGTTTCCTCCGTGGCGCCTTTGGGTATCCATTTCGGATTATTCCGGTGATAAGCTAATATCAAACTCGCACCATTATCTAAGAATAAGTCAATTTTTTGCGATAAAACTTGATCGAGATAGCTTTGATGCTCTTCCATTGAATCTGCTTTTTTTCCAAGAACAGTTACTCGATCTAAAGATGCAAGATATGCAGCGGTTTCAGGTTTTGTGGTCCCAAGATTTCCAACAATGTATATATGTTCAGCGCCACCAGCAAGCATGCTTTCCATCCAGAATGCGGTCTTCGGCTCTAGATGAAAACAAACAGCTATTACTAGGTTGGAAAATGGTTTCGTTTCAATAAATTCGTTATTAAGCTTGCGAAGAATTGGCATACACGCGCGGAACCATGGCATCTTTTCTGCGCCTTGTTGTGCTAAATTCTCATCATCGATAATTGAATGAAGCATAGATACCTCCAGAATTTTTTCCCTGATTTGATAACAACTTAAATTCTTTACAACTTTGATACTGAAAAGTATACTTAACCTGATAAGAGGCAAGTAGGACATTTGTCCGCGGTTTTGAAAGTCAATTATTGAGGAAGTATTGATGAGAAAAATTGATGCAAATGCAGAATTAAGTGATTTCCTTCGACGATATAATCTTGAGGGAATTATTCCAGACAAAGCTCTGCCTCATGTTGAATTGCGTCAGTACTCTGCAGGGGAATTTTTATGTCATGCAGGTGATCCCGCGGATTATCTTTGGTTAATCGTTGAAGGTCGATGCAAAGTAATCCCTGCTTCAGAAGATGGAAAAACTGTAGTATTATCATATCTTGACCCTGTAGGATTAAACGGCGATATTGAACTCTTTAATAATTGTGCGTTTTTGCATAGCGTACAGGCTGATGATCGTGTGACTGCAATAACTATTCCGAGCGCAACATTTTTTTCTGATATGATGCAATGTTTGCCATTTCTACAGTTATTGTGTCGTAGATTTGCTAGTAAGATATATCAATCCTCTCAAAAACACTCAAGTGCGATGTTGTATCATATAAAGAATCGCCTTGCGCGTTATATAGTAAAGCTGGTTGAGATTTCAAATAATCCTGTCATTACATTACGAACCGAAGAAGCCGCTCAGTATCTTGGGATAACAGCTAGACACCTAAGAAGAGTCCTAGGAGATTTCGAGTCCGAAGGTCTTTTACATCGAACTGGAACGAAAATTACTATTGATGATATGTCAAAAATTCTTGATCGAGCTTCATACTATTAAACGCTTTTAGGGTTATACAACTTGACGCCCTCCTCGCGGAGGGCACTTTTCAAATATCACCGCACGCTCTGCTTCCCCGGCGTCGGCGACCGTTTCTTCATTTCACCAAACAACACCTCGCCGATCGCATCCCGCGCCGTATCATCAGCCTGTTCTAGCAGGTGGCAGTAAATATCCTGCGTCGTCGAAACGCGGCTGTGACCGAGTCTACGTGAAATGGTCACCGGGTCGACATTGTTCTGATAAAGCACCGAAGCCTGCGTGTGCCGTAGCGCATGCGGGTTGATATGCGACAGTCCGTATCGCTTGGCAAAGTTGCTCGGCCAGCTTGAAAATGTGCAAGGATGAATGTACCGTCCTGTTTCGTTCGTGAAAACGTAGTCCGTTTGCTCCCATTCTGCCCCCATCCGTAGCTTCTGCTTGTTTTGTTCAACCCTATAGCGACGCAGCAAATCCATCACCTCACCGGGTATACCGATTGTGCGGTATCCGGCGCTTGTTTTTGGTGTTTCCTCGTAGACGCCTGTTTTTGAGCCGTAAAGCAGGGCGCAATCAATCCGAATGCTCCCGTTCTCAAAATCGACGTTCTTCCATTTCAGTCCCGCGATCTCCCCGCGCCGTACGCCCGTGGCAATCAGGAGCATCATAACAACCTGCCACATCAGCGGCTCCTTCTGCAAACACTCCATGATCTTCATCACATCGTCCACCTGCATGAAGTTCGGCTCTTTCCGGATGACCCTTGGCGGGCTGGCTTTGGAAGCGGAGTTAAAAGGAATGATCATTTCTCGCTCCGCCTGTGCAAGAACCATGGAAATCATGTTGTGGAAGTGATGGATTGTGTTCGCAGAAAGCGGCTCCGTTTGCTTCTCTTCACGGAACAACGTGTTAAACTTGCCTCCGAGCAGTTTCGCAGAACGCATCGCCAGATCGTAATCGCAGTGTTCACCCCTACACATCTTCGCAAGCGTCGAACAACTGGGTCCTCCGTTCTCATGGTACTTGTCGAACGAACCGAACTTTTTGCGGATCGTTTCTTTAAACTTCTCCGCATCCAGCACATACGCGAAATGTCCGTTGATACGCTGCCCTTTTTTGCTCAGATCGGTATAAAAAAGGTTCAGGTGTTGCGGTCGGATCTCTTTCAGTTTCAGATTGCCCAGCGATGCGTTGATACGACCAAGCATCTGTCGCGATGCTCGAAGGGTTCCTTTCTTGGTTCCGTTCGCTTCCTTTAGGTTCAGAACATACTCGGCGTATTCCGCAAATGTCTGGTTGTCGTCAACTTTGAAGCCCTGTTCACACTGTTTGTCGAAATCCGCAGCGGCGATTTTGACCGCTCGTTTGATTTGCGCGGCAGTCATATCAGGAGAAGGTCGCCACGTCGTGCTATTGCGTACCTGTTTCCCGAACATATCCTTACCGTTGCTGGAAATAATCAGGTAGGAATCGCCTGATTTCCCTGTGCGTTTTCTGATCGCAGCCATTGTGTTTCTCCTTCCATTCGCTTACTATAGATCACTCTGACCCGGTGTAAAGTCAAGCGAATGATCCTGTGAAACTTGAGCATTCAATAAACTGGTAAGAACATCCAGATCGATCAAGTACTTCTTTCCAACCCGCATGCTCGGCATCTGCCCTGAAACCACCAGCTGTCGCAGAGCATGATATGTGATAGCAGTGTCCTTATCAAACACCTTGATACACTCAAACGCCTGCTGAATCGTTCTGTATTTCGCCATAACTTCCTCCTATCAAAAAAGGAGCGCCCCGAAAGACGCTCCTCATTGTCCTTATGCTGTTGTTTTACTTCATGCCGGAAATCAGATGTTCCGCCGTACCGGTGATCAGCGCCGAGATATCGACCTGTGCGGCGGTCAGCACATCCATCGCCGAAGCGGAGAGCTTCGCGGTTGTCTTCTCGTAGAGCAGTTGAGCAAG
>Ga0074197_1002747_pt1 | contig 11672 bp, 11 predicted proteins | sample EPASupsiteSAE305_FD_64526 | JGI IMG/M metagenome (GOLD analysis project Ga0074197, IMG submission 64526) | Bioremediated contaminated groundwater microbial communities from EPA Superfund site, New Mexico - SAE3-05 reassembly with SPADES | ecosystem: Environmental > Aquatic > Deep subsurface >...
CCTGGCCGTAGGGACCATTGTCGGCATTTATCAGGGGGACAACCTGCTGCAACCAGGACGCAACATGGTGGGTGCTATGTATATCCTGTATGGCCCACGGGTCTCCATGGTCTACTCGGTGGGAAAGGGGGTCTACGAATTTACCATGAACCATCTGATGGAATTTACTCTGACCCGTGAAAAGGTTCAGATGAAACCCTCGGGAGACATCTACTCGCCAGGTGGTCTGCGTAAGAAATATACCCCTGAGAATGAGGCCTACATCCGTTACTTGGAAGATAAAGGCTCAAAACTGCGCTATTCAGGCGGATTTGTGCCAGACATCAACCAGATTCTGATGAAGGGTAAAGGTATCTTCATGTATCCGGCCCTTACAGACTCCCCCAATGGTAAGCTCAGGCTTTTATTTGAACTGAATCCCATGGCCTATCTGATTGAACAGGCTGGCGGTGCTGCCACCAACGGTTGCATGCCGATCCTTGACATGCAACCAGAGGGGCTTGACCAGCGGGCACCAATTTATATCGGTTGCAAAGAAGATGTGGCAAAGGCCACTGAGTTTTTGAACGGAGCATGTGCGTGAGTAGCGTAGAAGAATTGGTTAATAATAATGAAGAGCCTCAGGAACTGCCTCGCAGGCTCTGTAGTGAGATCCAACTGTTCGATCTCTGCGAGCTTGAAAAATGCCACTATAAAGATGACCGGTTTTGCACTGATCCTGAAATGTTGGCCCGTTTTGAGGCGGCTGCAGAACCGGAGGACCGCCCTAAGTGGCATTTAGGTGGAGCTGAAGAACAGGATGATGATGAGCTGTACCCTGAAGAGATTGATGAAGACGATGATGGATACAGCGTCTTTGATGATGAAGACCGCTCTGAGCAGGATGATGAATGGTAGTTTGCCGACAGTTTAGAGAGGCATTGAACAAACCTTGATGAAACGTGTTGCCGCCATCCTTCAGCTACTTCGACCACATCAGTGGTTGAAAAATCTGATGCTGTTCTTTCCTCCGTTTCTTGGTGGTACCCTGCTAACTCAAGGGATGGTTGTCAAGGGAACCATCCCTTTTATTCTGTTCTCTCTGGCTTCGAGTGCAGGATATCTAGTCAACGACTTATTGGACCGTGAAGCTGACTCCAATCATCCACGGAAGTCCTCCCGCCCCTTGGTGTCAGGCACAGCCTCTGTCAAAACTGCACAGATACTGTCCGTTTCACTGACAGCATGTGCTGTTATTTCAGCTGTATTTGTCGGTACAACCTTTACTTTACTCGTACTGGCATACCTGACAGTATCTTTTGCCTATTCATACTGTCTTAAAAATATACCGGTAGTTGATCTGTTTTGTATTGCCACCGGTTTTTTGTTTCGCCTCATGGCAGGAGGGGCTGTCTTCAACATCCGTGTTTCTGAATGGCTGTTTTTGTCCGTACTTTTGCTTTCACTGTTTTTGAGTGCTGGAAAACGTCTCTCTGAAAAACAGACTCTCGGCGATACTGGTGCCGCATCCCATCGTAAAGTGTTGACGCATTATCCTGACGGCTTTCTTGACGGCGTACTGTTTATGACCGGCAGTGCTGTACTGGTCACCTACACCATGTACACTTTATCCCACAATTTTCTACTGTATACGGTCCCACTCTGTTGCTTTGGGCTGCTACGCTATATATTAAGAGTCAGGTCGGGACTAAGTGGTGACCCGACAGAATCACTATTGCGTGATCCCTGGTTGCTAGTTGTGGGGGCAGGGTGGGGGATTATGGTGGGGTGGGGGATATACGGGTGACAAGTCTTTTAAAGTCCTCCCCTCTGGTAAGTATTATCATTGTTAACTGGAATGGTTTACACCTTCTTGACGCCTGCATTTCCTCCTTACTTGCTCAAACATATAAGAATTTTGAAGTTATCCTCGTCGATAACAGTTCCCACGATAATTCAGTTGCATATGTGAATCAAGCCTACCCCTTCGTGATCACGGAATCGCTTGATACTAACAGGGGGTTCACCGGCGGAAATATTGTGGGATATCGGATTTCACGAGGTGATTTTATCGTCTTGTTGAATAATGATGCCTGTCTCTGTGACCGCTGGCTTGAATTGATGGTTGATGCAATGGAGTCGGATCCCCGGATTGGTTCATGTTCGGCAAAGATTTTGATTGAAGGCACTGACCTTATTGATAGCGTCGGTGATGTGTTTACCACGGCCTTCACTGGAACCAAGCTTGGGGAACACCAGAATACGAATTGTTACAACGAGCCGGTGTACGTGTCAGGGGCCTGTGCCGCCGCCGTTATGTATCGAAGGTCGATGCTGCAAGATATTGGATTTCTCGATAATGATTTTTTTCTGAACCATGAAGATACGGATCTGAATATGCGCTCCTGGCTCGCAGGGTGGAAGTGCCTATTCGTGCCTGATGCCGTTGCCTTTCACAAGGTCAGTGCTTCAATTGGGACGTTGAGTGACACCGCTGTTTATTATTTCACCAGGAACAATGTCTGGGTCTGGATAAAAAATGTTCCGTTCCTATTGATGCTGAAGTACTTGCCGCACAGGGTTGTGTACGAAATATCTCTATTTGTTTTCTTCTGCATCATGCAAAAGAAATGGAAACCGTATCTTCGCGGAAAACGTGATGCGCTGCTGGGTGTACCTGCGATGCTCAATAAGCGGAAACAGATTCAGGGGCTAGTGCGATTGCATACCGATGAAATTGAAAAATCACTAGTACCAATAACTTCTTACCTGTTGAAACGGGTTAAAAATGGCGTCGCATGAAGTACAAGATACGGTTGAAGTGAACAGTAGTGAAGTAACTTCGTCCCCATACCGCAACTTATTTGCCGGCCTGGCGAATTCTGTCGTATCAGCGCTTGTCGGTCTCGCCGTTGTTCCTCTCTACATCAAGTACTTAGGCATTGAATCCTATGGTTTGGTAGGTTTTTTCATAGCAATGCAGGGAGTGCTGCAAATATTCGATATGGGGCTGGCGCCGACAATCAATCGTGAAGTAGCCCGGTATACGGCAATGGAGAATATTGCCGGTGTCGGCCGATTGCTGCATACGCTTGCGATTGTTTACTGGTGCATGGCATTGTTAATGGCTTTGCTGATTGTCGTCATGGCTCCGGCCATAGCTGGTTACTGGCTGAATCCACAGCAATTGACCCGTGATACGGTTGTTCATGCCGTCATGCTGATGGGGCTCATCATGTCCTGCCATTGGCCGATTGCGTTATATCAAGGGGCACTCATAGGTGCACAGAGATTGGTAATTGCCAGCGTAATCAGCATCGTGGTCACCTGTGTCAGCTGCCTAGGTGCCATTGCAATTCTTGCCTTCGTGTCTCCTACCATATCGGCATTTTTTGTGTGGCAGGTATGTGTTGCCGTTATTCATGTCGGTTGTATGCGCTGGGGGGCATGGAAGGCTGTAGGGTATTCGAAGAATAATTGTTTTGATGGCAACGAATTGAAACGTATTTGGAGGTTCTCCGCAGGAATGAGTGGCGTTACAATTTCTGGGCTTGTCTTGATGCAGTTAGATAAAGTTATTCTAAGCAGGATTCTTACTCTTGAGGATTTCGGTCGTTATATGCTGGCAGGAACGGTCGCTGGCGGTTTGTACGTGATTCTGACGCCAACCTTTAATGTGTTATATCCACGCTTGTCCGCTCTCGTTTTCCGTGAGGAAGTACATGAGTTAACATCATTGTATCGTACAGGAACTCGATTGTTTTCAGCAGTGCTTTTTCCCGTTGCAACAGTCGCAGTCTTTTATTCACAGCAAATCTTGACATTATGGACTCAAAATCCTTCTTTTGCAGCAAGTACGGCATCAGTTGTATCTCTGTTTTTGATTGGTACAACCCTCAATGGCACGATGCATTTTCCTTATGCCTTGCAATTAGCTTTTGGTATGACTCGCCTGCCGCTGGTAATTAATATGATTTTGATGGCTGTTATGATACCTTTAACGATCATTTTTGCACTGAAATATGGGGTGGTTGGCGGTGCAGCTGCATGGGCGGTGCTCAATGGAATTTATTTGGTGATAGGAACCACTGTAACTCACCGAGCCTTATTAATAGGATTCGGAGTTCAGTGGCTTCTCATGGATGTTGGAATGCCTTTAGTACTGTCATTATTTGTAGTATTAGGCTCAGGAAGTATTATTACTAAATCTGGATTGTCATATGTTACGGAAATCTTTGCTGGGGTTTTGTTTGCTGTCATGGCATTCATCTTGATTGTTTTGTTTTCGCCAGATCTTAAAAAATATATTAGACGCATGCTTCAAGGATAATGTTATGACATTGCGCGTACTCCTGAATGAAAATGAAATAAACAATGAGCGAAATAAACTATTACGTAAAAGAGCGTCTTCTGTAGACAATTCAATTCGACGTTTTTTAAGAAAATTTGGATTGGTGCGAGGAATGGCTGTAGGTGATATATCAAAGAGTTGGGATGTATCTTCTACGGTTTGCTTTCTTGAAGGTCACGTCAAACTGAATGAACCAATACTTGATATTGGGTGCTATGCCTCAGAACTGATTGTGGCACTCTATGAGCTGGGCTTTACAAACCTTTCAGGTGCGGACTTGAATCCTCATGTGCGGGAGATGCCATATAGTGGAGAAATACGGTATGAAGTCTGTGATTTTATGCATACACAGTTTGCTGACACCTCGTTTCGAGCAATAACGTCAATTTCAGTGATTGAGCATGGTTTTGATGCAACATCGCTGCTGAAAGAATTATCGCGTCTCCTGATGCCGGGAGGCTATTTTATAGCATCATTTGATTACTGGCCTGAAAAAATTGATACAACTGGTATGAAATACTTTGGATTGGATTGGATGATTTTTTCAAAAGATGATGTGTGTGATTTTGTTGCTAAGGCTGCTTCGTACGGGTTGTTTCCCGTCGGAGATATGATGTTTGATGGCGAGTCGCGTGTGATTGAATGTGGTGGGATAAATTATACCTTTGCATGGTTAGTGTTGCAAAAGAAAGTATAAGATGCGGGTGCTTATGATTACCGGCTCTTATCCCCCGATGAAATGTGGGGTTGGAGCATATACGCAAAGGCTGGCCCAGGCATTGGCAGAATGCAATAATGTGGAGGTGGCAGTTTTAACGGATAGCAATGCTATTGATGATTCTGCTAATGATGGTGTTGAAGTTTTTCCAGTTATTCAAAAATGGCGGCTTACGGAGCTGCTGACAATTAATACGTATCTAAAAAGATTTTCACCAGATATCGTGCATATTCAATATCCAACCCAGGGTTATTCTGGGAAAATGCCGATATTTATCCCATTATTGGTGAAGTTGCTTGGCAAACATTGCGTGCAGACGTGGCACGAACCATCGCTCGGTAAAGCCGCATTGGTTTTGTCATTCGGATTAGACGCCTTAATTACGGTCAGAGATGATTTGATTATGAGATTTTCATTGTTGACGCAAAGATTACTTAAACGAACTTCTATATTCTTGATACCTGCAGCCTCGCTACTCCCTATAAGCACTATGTGTGATCAAGAGAAGGCAGCTATACGTCGTGGCTATATTTCTGATAAAGGCACCATATTAGTCTATTTTGGGTTCGTTGCACCGCTTAAGGGTATAGAAATTTTGTTAGAGATTGTTGCACGAACAAGGATGAGTCTCTTGATGGTTTGTGATTTAGACCAATCTGATGCGTATCACCGTTCGCTGCTGAATAAAATTATAGATCTAGGAATAGTTGATCGAGTAAAGAATATAGGATTCGTTGATAATTTGGAGTTGTCGAGAATAGTGTCTGCTGCCGATGCAGTTGTACTTCCTTTCAGAGATGGTGCTCAATACTGGAATACATCGATCGATGGCGCTGTTGCTCAAGGTACGTTTGTAGTAACTACGTCGTTAGTTAGTAGGGGATATGATCCCCAAAGAAATATTTTCTATACCAGAGCAGGTGATGTTGACACAATGATTACGGCATTAAACTCGTACGCTGGGGTCCGGATTCCGGTGACGGACACTTCGGCACACTGGCGGCTAATTGCTGAAAAACACCTGAAGATATATACTGATGTACTGAAGGCTTCGTGATGCGTCTTTCAATAGGTATTCCAACATATAATTTTGGTAAGTATATTGGACAAACCCTAGCCAGCATTATTCCCAACCTTACTGATGATGTGGAGGTAATTATTCTTGACGGAGGGTCTAACGATAATACAGCTCAGGTGATCGCTCAAATACAACTGGAATACCCTCGCATAAAGTATTTCCAACAAAATTTTCGTGGTGGTATTGATAGAGATATAGCAACGCTTGTCAGTTTGTCACAGGGTGAATATTGCTGGCTGTTTTCAGCAGATGATGTCATGAAATCTGGTGCTGTGGAGAAGGTTCTTGACATAATCAAATCAAATTACGATGTTTATTTGTGTGAACTGACCTTTTGCGATTACGAAATGAAGCCGTTACGAGAAAATCCAATTTTCAAGACAATATCAAAACCGGAACTGTTTGACCTTGGAAACGAGGAGCAACGTAATAGATATTTTAGTAATGCTCAAACAAGTGAGGCTTTTTTCAGCTTTCTGGCAGGTCCTATTTTTAGAAAGAATGTGTGGGACAGCGCAAATAATGTACCGGAATCGTTTTATGATACCTGCTGGGGGGTGGCTGGACGTCTTCTTAGTCTTATTCCACAAGGATTATCTGTTTATTATTTAGGAGAAAGTTTGTTATATCGTCGTGGTGAAAACGACTCCTTTCTGGATAAGGGGGTTGTTAATCGTTTACGAATAACTGTTGACGGTTTTTTTCACATTGCAGAATCTATTTTTGGTGAGAACTCTTCTGAAACTTACCACATACGTAGAGTTATACGAAATGAACGCTCTTTGCTTCATTTGCTATTTTTGAAATTTCAGGCGACAGCTTTACAACAAGGAAATAGTATTGAAGAACTGAATGAAATTGTCTACAGGCATTATTATAATGCAGGCCTCTTGAATATACTTAAGTATCATCTGTTTAGAATTATTCCGATATTTATAATAAGGTTAGGAGATATTGTAAGAAGAGTATTATTACGGAGACGCATCCTCATTCCGGTCCTCGTTCTGTTTGGTTTGCACCACCTGTCGTTGATGAGTAGAATAGGTTCACTGGTCGTATGAGTACAATTCTCTTAAGTATTTGCATCGCAACTTACAATCGTGCCGATTTCATTGCCGAAACTCTTGATAGCATAATACCTCAACTTACAAATGACATTGAATTGCTGATTGTAGACGGAGCCTCTACAGATGAAACCGAGAATGTAATACGTAAGTACACGGATTCAAACCAGCACGTTCGCTACGTTCGTCTTACATCCAAGGGGGGAGTCGATCAGGATTATTGTAAATCAGTTGAACTTGCCCGTGGAGAATTCTGTTGGTTATTTACCGACGACGATATATTGAAGCCAGGGGCCATTGCTGCTGTGAAAGCAGCCATTGGCGAGGGAAATTGTTTAGTAGTGGTAAACGCTGAGGTTTGTGATAGTGAATTGACAGAAACACTGGTCACCAGAAAGATCGATGCCTATAAAGATGAGCAGTTTTCAGCCGACGATATGGAAAGAATGTTTGTCATGGCATTGAATCACCTCTCTTTCATCGGTGCTGTCGTGATCAGGCGCAGCCTCTGGCTGAGTCGTGAAAGGGAATTATTTTACGGTACGGAATTTGTTCATGTTGGGGTAATATTTCAAAAGCCCCTCCCGGAACCAGCAGTCATCATTTCTGAACCGTATGTGTGTATTCGCTATGGTAACGGGCAGTGGAAGTCCCGAGGTTTTGAGGTTTGGATGTTCAAATGGCCGAACATGGTCTGGTCTTTTACTCATATTTCGGATAAGGCAAAAAGACTAATTACGCGGAGAAAACCGTGGCGAAATCTGGCGATTCTCCTTTATGAACGTGGTATCGGAGCTTACTCTGCTCATCATTATCGGAAGTATATCTCCGCTTTGCCGCTGCTCGGATTATGGAAACTGTGTGCCTGGTTCATAGCACGGTTTCCGGAAAAATTATTAGCCAACCTGCTTTACTATTTCTGCCGTATCTTGATGCCAGACAAGATGTTCTTATATGATCTGAATGCCAATCGGTAACGAGTTTAATTACTCTAGATCAGGCAAAGAGAGGAGTTGCACCGTATGCACCTCATACATCGCAAGACCTGCCGCGTTTGTGGATCGGAGGCGTTAACACCGGTTATTTATCTTGGAGAACAGCATTTGCAGGGGTCATTCGTCAAACCTGGCAAGGAACTGCCTCCTCTCAGAAAAATATCCACGTCATTGGTCCGGTGTGATCCGATGAGAGATGAAAATGCCTGCGGATTACTCCAGATGGAATATACAATTCCGCCTGAAGTCCTTTACTCGGCTTATTGGTATCGCTCCGGCACCAACTTCACCATGCGCAATCATTTGTCGGGAATAGTCAATGAGGCCATAGCAATGGTTGGTGACGGCGACGTCAAGATGGTTCTTGATATCGGATGCAACGATGGCACGCTGCTGGGATTCTATCCTGAAACCGTTGTCAAATTCGGTGTAGACCCATCGGACGTTGCCCAGGAGATTCAGGCGCCGGTCAACGTTGTGCAGGATATTTTCCCCTCTGAAGAATTGATCTTCCGATTGAACGGCCAGTCATTCGATATCATAACGTCAATTGCCATGTATTATGATTTGGAAGATCCGATCGCTTTTACTCGCGGAATCAAGGAGATTCTGGCTCCTGAAGGTATCTGGGTATTTGAAATGTCGTACATGCCGTCAATGCTCCGCATGACCTCATATGATACGATTTGCCACGAACACATAGAATATTACAGCCTCGCGGTTATCGAATACATTTTAAAACAGGCGGGCATGAAAGTGGTGAACGTATCACTGAATGACATCAACGGAGGAAGTTTGCGCTGCCATGCAACGCATGTAAGCAATTTTAAATATAAATGCGATGAGTATCAGCAGAATATCAAGGCGATGCGTCAAGAGGAGTTTGATCTTGAGCTAGACACGGACAAACCGTATCGACACTTTCAAGACAGGGTCAACGTACATAAGGAAGAGCTGAACAGCCTGTTGAAGAAGCTGAAAAAGGAAGGAAAAACGATCCATATTTATGGTGCCTCGACAAAAGGTAATACTATTCTGCAATGGTGCGGTATCGATCACCGGGTGATCGACTATGCCGCAGAACGCAATCCTGACAAATACGGTGCCTTGACGCTGGGGACTGATATTCCCATTGTGAGCGAGGCAGAGTCGAGGGCCCTGAATCCCGATTATTATCTGGTTTTGCCCTGGCATTTTAAGGCGGAGTTTCTTGATCGTGAACGAGAGACCCTCGAAAAGGGGATCGGTCTGATTTTCCCACTGCCGACGATCGAAATAGTCAGAAATAAATGACGTATGCCGCCGAATATCGTAATCTTTGGCGCAAATGGTCAGGATGGCCATTATCTCACGGGGCTTTATCGAAACAGAGGATATGATGTCTTCGGGTATTCGAGGAACACCCCGTCTCTCGTGTGCGATGTCGGACAAAGTGAGCAGGTTGAAGAGATTATCCGGAAACATAAGCCGGATATCATATTTCACCTGGCAGCAGAATCAAGCACTCGGCATAGCGCTTTGTTTGATAATCACCGGACTATTGGGTCCGGGACAATAAATATCCTTGATGCCGTGTATCGTCTGCATCCGCGATGCAAGGTTTTTCTGACCGGAAGCGGCTTGCAGTTTGTGAACTCTGGAGTACCGATCCATGAGTCGGACCCTTTTGACGCGCGGAATGCATACGCTGTCGAGAGGATATACTCCACCTATGCCGCCCGATATTTTCGCACGCTTGGCATACAGGTGTATGTCGGATACCTCTTTCACCATGAAAGCCCCTTGAGAAAATCTGGTCACGTTAGCCAGATGGTTGCGCAAGCCGTTAAGAGAATCGCGTCCGGCAGCACCGAATGTCTTGAAATTGGCGATATGTCGGTTGAAAAGGAATGGGCATTTGCCGGAGACATTGCGACTGGCATTGCAACACTTGTAGGGCAGGAAACTGTTTTCGAAGCGGTGATTGGAACCGGTAAGGGATATACCATCGAAACATGGCTCGATTTGTGTTTCGGCTCAATTGGCAAGGAGTGGGGAAACCATGTTGTGCCCAGGAGTGGATTTACTCCGGAATACAGCCGGTTGATATCTAATCCGCAAACTATCCGTTCACTAGGGTGGCAGCCGAAGTTTGATATTCGTGAACTTGCGGAACTAATGATGTCAACGTCGGGTAGCCCGCTCTGAAGGTTCATCTCGCGATCCCGCCCTTGAAGAAATAATCCTGCGATCTAGCGGGCGACTGGCGTGTGGGCAGGCAATGCTGATTTTGCTTGCGACTGTCACCGTCGAGTTTCATTCATTGTCACCGATTACAACTGGGTAACATATATGCGGCTGGATACATGACGGGGTGACTCGATGCACATCAGTTGTATGAAGTTGATTGACAGGTTGATCGGAACATTGATCATCCGCGTGATATCAGCCCCGATACAGGGTGAACCTCGTGTCCCACTGTCGTCCTGTCTCATCATCCGCCCCGGCGGCATTGGTGATGCGGTTTTGTTGGCACCGGTGATCCGTCAACTGAAAGTCAAGTATCCCAATATTCAAATCACTATCTTGGCAGAACGCCGCAATGCCGGTGTGTTTGCCCAGATTCCGTCTGTAGATCTGCTTTATTGTTATGACAGACCTGCTGAATTCTGGCATGCAGTATGTGGTAAATATGATGTCGTCATTGATACGGAACAGTGGCACCGGCTCTCCGCAGTCGTGGCCCGTTTGGCAATTGCTCCGATCAAGATCGGTTTCGACACGAATGAACGACGACGCATGTTCACTCATGTACTCCCATATTCTCATGATGACTACGAAGTGGACAGTTTTCTTAGGCTACTACAACCTTTAGGACTTGATCACGTCAAGGAACGTGGTTCCCTACCTTGGCTCAAGGTGTCCGGTGAGGCGGAGAAAGAGGTGTCTGGCCGGTTAGAGCCGGTGGTGAGAGGCCCCTTTATCACGCTTTTCCCCGGTGCCTCTATTCCTGAGCGTCGTTGGGGGGCTGATCGGTTCAAGGCTGTGGCTGCTGAACTTGCGCAAAAAGGGTATGGGATAGTTGTGGTTGGCGGAGCTCTTGATCTGGCTGATGCTCAAACCATTGCTGGTGAATCAGATCTTAATCTGGCAGGAAAAACCTCTCTTGCAGAGACTGCAGCTGTGCTTGCCCGTTCTGCCTTGCTTGTCAGCGGCGATTCTGGGGTTTTGCATATTGCAGTAGGTCTCGGCATTCCGACGGTTTCGCTCTTCGGGCCGGGGAGGGCGTTGAAGTGGGCACCCCGTGGGGAGCATCACATCGTAATAAACAAGGGACTCCCCTGTTCGCCCTGTACCACCTTTGGAACTACGCCGCCATGCCCGTGCAATGCCCGCTGTATGCAGGAAATCACTGTTGCTGAGGTGGTAACACACTGTTTAAAACAGCTTGAACATCCTGCTGGCTGACTTCTCTGTTTTTTTCAGGTATATCTCCTACTGCCATGAC
>Ga0074197_1002749_pt1 | contig 11668 bp, 7 predicted proteins | sample EPASupsiteSAE305_FD_64526 | JGI IMG/M metagenome (GOLD analysis project Ga0074197, IMG submission 64526) | Bioremediated contaminated groundwater microbial communities from EPA Superfund site, New Mexico - SAE3-05 reassembly with SPADES | ecosystem: Environmental > Aquatic > Deep subsurface >...
TCCTCATAAATCGCGTATTCCAAAAGCGTATCCACCACCCGGACAATCGGCAGGTCAGAGGCCATTTTTTTCAGGTCGCCGGGGCTGTCAAAAAATTTTCCGTCATGGATTTCTCCGAACTCGGCTTTCAGGCTTTTGTGATAAACTTTAAGGGCGTCGTCAATTGAATCGGGAAGGGTGAGATGGATTATTGGAACCAGGCCGGTTTTTTTCTTTATAAATTCAAAAGTCTGAATGTCGGAAGGGTCTAAGACCGCGAGCATGATTTCTTTGGTGTTCGCGTCAAATGATATTACTTTGTGGGCTGAGGCGAGAGGCTCCGGGATTAGGTCAAGGATGTCCTTCCTTAAATTCTTATCTTTAAGGTTAACAAAAGGAACCTTAAAATAAGCCGCCGCGGTTTCGTAAAGCGAGCTGATATTAAGAATTTTTTTTTCAAAAAGATAATCCTCAATTTTTTTCCCGCTCTTTACGCATACCTTTTCAACCTCGCCAAATTCCTTTTCGGAAAGGATACCCTGGGCGGAGAGAATTTTTTTTAGCTGGAGATCGGTGAACATATCGGTTATTATAACATAACTTTAACAAATGCAAAAATCCGCTCTTTGGACGCAAGCATTTTTGCTCTTCATTTTTTCGCGCGTTTGTGATAAATTGATAGCATGATAAAATACGGCATAAATTTTTACGCATTCCGCCGAGAAACCGGGGAGCGTTTTTTGGATTTAGTATCCATGCCCTGGCTGAAACTTCTTTTGTCCCTTAACGCGGCTGCTCTGGTTTTAATTTCCATAGCGGTTTTCGCTGTCATGCGCCAGTCAACCCAGGATCTTTTGATCCTTCATTATAACGTCTCAACCGGAGTTGATTTTATCGGCGGCGAATCAAACCTGGCCGTATTTCCTGTTTTAAGTTTTTTATTTTTCCTTTTTAATACCGGGATTTCATTGGTTATTAAGAAAGAAAGAAAATTCGCCGCTTACTTTCTTCAGGCCGGATGTCTCGCCTGCAATTTGGTTTTTTTGCTTTCTTTGGCGTTAATCTACGTTGTTAATTTTAGATAATTATTATGACGGATTTTTACATTATCAGGGCGCTGTTTTTTGGATCGCTGGCTTTTATTTTTACAATTGGCTGGACGCCGCTTTTTACCCATTTTGTTTACCGCTATCGGCTGGGAAAGCAGATCCGGGACGACGGCTCAACCCCGATTTTCTCCCGCCTGCACGCCCATAAAGCCGGAACCCCGACCATGGGCGGAGTGCTTGTCTGGATAACCGCCCTGCTTTTTTCGGTTGGGTTTTATTACCTCGCGAAACTGCCCTGGGATTTTTTTTCCGGGCTGAATTTCCTTTCGCGATCTGAAACGCTTTTGCCGCTCGGCTGTCTCGTCGCTTCGGCGCTCGTAGGCTTGGTTGATGATTATCTTGACGTGCGCCGCCGCGGCTACAATAAGCGGGGGATTAAGTTCAGTCATAAGCTTGTCATTTACGCGCTGATTGCTTTGGCTGGTGCGCTCTGGTTTTATTTTAAGCTGGAATGGGATATAGTCCGGATTCCTTTTTTCGGACTCTACCATTTTGGCTGGCTTTATATCCTCTTTTTTATCGCCGTGGTAGTCGGTACCGCTTTTTCGGTCAATCAGACCGACGGCCTTGACGGGCTGGCCGGCGGCATACTTTTAAGCTCCTTTATCGCCTACGGAGCTATTGCTTTTTTAATGGGAAAATACGATTTGGCGGCTTTCTGCTCGGTGATTGTCGGCGCGCTCCTGGCCTTTTTATGGTTTAACATCAATCCGGCCAGGTTTTACATGGGCGACACCGGCTCCATATCGCTCGGGGTTACCCTGGCGCTCGTCGCGCTTTATACTAATACTGTATTTATCCTGCCTTTCATCGGACTGGTTTTTATCCTTGAAGCCGGTTCAACGATCCTTCAAATTCTTTCAAAAAAATTCCGCGGCGGAAAAAAAATATTACTTTCATCTCCCATTCATCATCATTTTGAAGCCAAGGGTTGGTCTGAACCAAAAGTCGTTATGCGGTTTTGGGTAATTGCCTGGGTATCGGCCGCTATCGGGATGATTATCTTTATATTGGATAAACAGTTTTAAGAATTTTCAATTTTCAATGAAATAAAATTTTTAAGATTTGGAAATTAATTCATTGAAAATTGTTTGGAAATTTAAAATTAGAAATTGAAAATTGATTCAATGGCTTTTCTTAAAAAAACCGACTACGCTCCGCCTGTCCGCCAATCCGGCGACAGAATTTTTTTAATTCTCGTCGGCGTTTTATGCCTCCTGGGTCTTATCGCCCTGATGAGCGCCTCTTCGGCTAAATCCTACATAAAATACAACGACAGTTATTATATAATCAAGCACCAGCTCTTTGGTTTTATGCTTGGTATCGCGGTTTTTCTTATCGCCGCCAAAGTTAGCTACGGGGTCTTTAAGAAAAACGCCCGCTGGATGCTGGTTTTTTCTATTTTTCTTTTAGTCCTTGTTTTTATACCCGGCCTGCGGGGCGACTGGGGGACGGCGAGGAGCTGGATCAGTATCTTCGGTTTTTCCCTTCAGCCGTCAGAATTCGTTAAAATTTCTTTTCTCCTTTATCTCGCCGCCTGGCTGGAAAAAAGAAAAGGGGACTTGAGGGACATGGAAAAGGGGACTTTGCCTTTTCTTTTTATTCTCGGCATTATCGCCGCTTTGATGCTCGCCCAGCCCGACTTCGGCACTCTGTCCATAATCGGCGCCGGTTCGCTTATTGTTTATTTCGTCGCCGGCGGGAAAATCCGCCACATCGCCGCCATCCTCATTATCGGGATGGTTTGCCTTTTTGGCATGCTCCAGTTTAAAGAATACCAAAGAGATCGGTTTAGGTGCCTTATTAACCCGGAATTTGACACCCAGAAAACCTGCTACCAGACTAACCAGGCTCTAATCGCGGTCGGTTCGGGCGGTATATTCGGGCGCGGCCTCGGCGCTTCCAGGCAAAAATTTTTCTATCTTCCCGAGCCGACCGGCGATTCAATTTTCGCCATAATCGGCGAAGAGGCCGGGTTTGCTTTCAGTTTTGTTCTAATTATTCTCTACAGTCTGCTTTTTTACCGGGGCTTTAAAATTTCAATAAACGCGCCGGATGATTACGGTAAAATTCTCGGACTGGGGTTAACGAGCTGGATTACCCTGCAGGCCTTCATTAACATCGGCGGAATCATAAATCTTTTTCCCATGACCGGTGTCCCTCTGCCTTTTATCAGCTACGGCGGATCAGCCATTATGTCCGCGCTCGGAGCGGCCGGAATTATTTATAATATCAGCAAATATTCAAGAACTTAGAAATACGCGTCCCGGGCTTTCGGGATTCGGTTTTTCATTTCATGAAAATAGCCATTGTCCATGATCACCTCGGTTTTCGCGGGGGCGGAGAAAGAACCGCCCTTCTTTTAGCTCTGCGCCTAAAAGCCGATTTTATTACCGCCTACGCTGACCCAAAAACTTTTTCTTCCTATCAGGAAGAGCTTGGATCGCGGCTTAAAAAACTTTCCGTTGGAGTGATAAAATTTAGGGTGATCCGGTTTTTCTGGCTCAGGTTTATTTTTTGGAAAAAGAGAAAAGTTTTCCGGGAATACGATATTCTGATCGCCTCCGGCCAGACCGCGACCGAAGCTGTTGCTTTTTACGCCCGGCCAAAAACCTTAAAAATAGTTTACACCCATTCAACACCCAGGCGGGTTTTTGACCAGTTTAAGCTAAGCCGCCGCATGTATCCGCTGATTTTAAGGCCGGCTTATTCGGTTTTCGCCCTTTTTTGGAAATGGCTTTATTTAAAATCAATCAGGCGGTTTGATATCAATATCGCCAACTCTAAAAACGTGCGCCAGAGAATCCGCGACCATACAGGCGGAGATGCCAATTGCGTCATCTGGCCTCCGATTCTTACCAACGAATTTAAATGGCAGGAAAGAGGGGATTATTTTTTTTCCTGGGGCCGGGTGGATGAATCAAAAAGGATTGAACTGATTGTCCGCGCTTTTAAAAAAATGCCGGACGAAAAATTGGTTATCGCTTCGGGCGGCCCCCGGCTGGAAAAAGTCAGGGATATCGCCGAAGGAGCGAAAAACATTACAATCCTCGGCTGGGTAAGCGATGAAAAATTAAAGGAGCTGGTCGGCCGATGCCGGGCCGCGGTTTATATACCGATTGACGAGGATGCCGGCATCACCCATCTTGAGGCCAACGCGGCCGGAAAGCCGTATCTCGGAGCGCGCGAAGGCGGACTCATAGAGTCAACCATTGACGGCCGGACAGGAATCCTTGTTAAAGCCGATCCGGACGAAAGCGATATTATTTCGGCGGTTAAAACCATGACCCCCGCCTGGTGCGCCGAACGCCGGAAGGACTGCGAAGAACACGCGAAAACTTATGACGCTGAAATATTTTTTTCCCGCGTTGAAGCGCTTATAAGAAAAAATAACCCTGAAATCCCGCTTCTCGGCGTTGACGCTTCGCGTTGCGAGGATCCGCGCCGGCCGGGCGCCGGGATTATGACCGGAGTGGAAGTTTATTCAGCGCGGATAATCAGCCATCTTATCGCCTCTGCCGCGAAAAAAAATATCCGCCTGTGCCTTTATACTCCCCGGCCGATTCCGTCGTTTCCGGCGGAAATACAGAAAGTCATTCCTGGCGGAAAGGGCTGGACGCGGAGAAACCTGGCGGCTGAATTAAAAAATTCCCCGCCGGATTTTTTCTTTACTCCGGCCTACTTTATCCCGAAAAACGCGCCGGAAAAAAGTTTTGCCGTAATCCACGACATAATCTTTAAATCCAGTCCGGAAAAATACTCGCTTATGGAAAGGCTCGCTCAGAACTACGCGTTAAATCAGAACCTTAAAAGTGCGAAAAAAATTATTACGGTTTCGGAGCATACAAAAACCGAACTTATCCGGATCTGCCGGCTTTTGGAGCGCGATATCGCCGTTATTCCCATGGCTTATGAACCCCGGAAGAATCTTAATCGCGAACAGCGGAGAAAAAAACAAATCCTTTTTGTCGGACGGATTGAAAAAAAGAAATCTGTTGATATTTTAATCCGCGCTTTTAGCGATTTTTTAAAAAGCAAAAAGTCCGGCTGGAAATTAATACTGGCTGGAAAGCCCGGGTTTGGCTACGAGGAAATCGTCCGGCTGATTGATAAGCTTAACCTAAAAGGCCGGGTTGAACTTTCCGGCTACATAAGCGAAGAAGAAAAATGGCGACTCATGTCCGAGTCGGCGTTTTTTGTTCATCCCGGCGCGCGCGAAGGCTCTACTATTCCGCTTTTTGAAGCCGCCGACGCCGGAATTCCGGCCATAGCCGCCGACACGCCGCTCACCCGCGAAACCGCTGGAAACAGCGTTTTATTATTCCGGCCCGGCGTCGCCCGCGACCTGGCCGAAAAAATGCTTAATCTGTCCGAAAACAAAATCCTCGCCGACTCACTCGCGAAAAAAGCTTCTGCCAACCTAAAAAAACTCTCCTGGACCAAAGCGGCGGAGAGGGTGTTGGAGGTTATGATGGACTAAATAAAGATAGTCCCAATAGGAAGCTATTAAAATATCGGAGCGGAAATTTACTTAATAATCCTTTTTTGTCGCGAGCGGCTTATTATGTTATAATTACTTTATGCCCAAAAAGAAAAAATACGACTCGCTTCCCATATCGCCGGCGGATAATCCGTCCCGGTTTGTTATTGACCTCAGTCCGGCCGTTTCCGCGCCTGCTTCTCAAAAAAAAATAAAGCTATTTTCCCGGATTAAAAGAAAAAAAAGCGTATTGCCCATCGCGAACCCGGTTTTTTCGGAAGAGCGGGGCGAGAGGCGCGGCTTTAAAAAAAGCGGGGCAATAGCTTTGAAGATTAAACAGCTGGCTTTTTTTTCCCTTATTTTTTTCATCTGGAAAATTATAAGGTTGTTTTTTGCTATATTATTCAGGCTTTCATACGGAACCGGCTGGCTCATGGCTTTTACGGTAAAATTAATTATCAATTTCGCGCTCGCGCTATTTAAGCCCGCCTTTTACGCTTTAGGCGAATTTTTAAAAATTTTCAGGGAAAAGCTAAGTAATAAGGCGAAAAATATACCCTCAGCTTTAAAAAAAGAAAAAATCAACTGGAAGCTTATAATCCCCAGACCTGATTTGAAATCCGCCAAATCAGCGCTTTCATTTCTAATTCTAACGGCCGTTATAATTATTCCAGTCAAAGCTTTTTCTTTTTATAAGGGATTTAACCTTTCGGCCGCCCGGGGCAAAGTGCTCGGAATTTCCATGGACGCGGTCGGCAATATCATCTCCGCCGGATCAGCTTTGGGCGGTTTGCGGTTCGGCGAAGCGGGTGAAAATTTTTCCCAAGCATCGGAGGATTTTCTCGCCGCCGAAAATGAAGTAAAAAAAATCAATAACCTGCTTTTTGTTCTCGCCGGGCTGGCGCCGGATGAAAAACTAAGGCTTGTGTCGGAAGGAAAAGACATTCTGGCGGCCGGTAAGCTGGCCGGCGAGCTCGGGAAAAATCTTTCCTCGGCCATGGATTCGCTTTTTTCCTTGGCTGAAAAAAAACCCGGGAGCGAAAGAAACCTGATGGATATTTTAGGCGAATTTGCTCCGAAAATAAACGAAGCGAAAAAAAGCTCCCATGAATTGAACGAAGCTCTGAAAAAAATAAACGCCGATAATATTCCCGGCGATCAAAAAGAAAATTTCCTTCAGGTCGCTCTGGCCGCCGAAAAAACCGAAAAGACTTTAGCTGATGTCTTGTCGCTCTCGGAAACCCTTTACAACGCTTTGGGCGGACGAGAAAAAAAGCGCTATTTATTAGTCTTCCAGAATAACTCGGAAATGAGAGGAAGCGGCGGTTTTATCGGTAGTTTCGCCGTTTTAGACATGGATAAAGGAAAAATCAAAAGCCTTGAGGTTCCCGAAGGCGGCGGATATGATACCAAAGGCGCGCTTACCGCGCTTGTCCGTTCTCCAAAACCATTAAGCATTCTAGGCCCAAGATGGTTTTTCTGGGACGCTAACTGGTGGCCTGACTGGCCGAAGTCGGCGGAAAAATTAATGTGGTTTTACGAACACAGCGACGGATCAACCGTGGACGGCTGTATTGGAATGACGCCTGTTGTAATAGAAAAGCTTCTGGCCGCGATCGGTCCGGTGGATATGACGGAAGACTACGGCTTTATTATAAACGCGGAAAATTTTTGGGTTAAAACCCAGTCCATTACCGAGAGCGATGAAGCGCGGGCGGGCGGGAAACCGAAAAAAATAATCGGCGATTTGATGAAAAAGATCATGGATGAACTGCCCGCCCGCGCCAGCCGGGAAAACCTTGCCGCTATCGCCAGGGCGGTTGAATCCGGGCTGAACGATAAGCAGGCGCTAATCTATTCGTCCGAGCCGGAGCTTCAAAAGGAAATCGGAAGATATGGCTGGGACGGGAAGATGGGGGAGACGGCCGGAGATTATTTAATGGTAGCTAACGCGAATATCGGCGGACAGAAAACCGACCGGGTAATAGAGCAAACTATCAGGCATAAAGCCGAAATAAATCCGGACGGAACAATCATTGATACCGTAAAAATAATTAGGACGCATAACGGAGCTAAGGGCGAGGCTTTTACCGGAGCGAGGAATGTTGATTGGATGAGAATTTATACGCCCATTGGGTCAGAACTGCTTGAAGCTTACGGCTTTGACCCGGTTGACCGGAGTTTATATAAGGAAAGCTATAATAAACTGGCGGATGACCCGGACATACTGGCCGGTGAAGGCGCGGCGAAAATCCACGAAGCGAGCCAAACCAAGATTTATAATGAACTCGGGAAAACGGTTTTTGCCAACTGGTCCCAGCTTGATCCGGGAAAAACCGCTGAAATAGTTCTAAAGTACCGTCTGCCGTTTAAATTTTCCTACGAAGAACCAGCCGGCGGATTAATGGCCGCGGCCGGGAATTTTTTCAATCCGGCAAAAACCGAAATTAATCCTTACAGCCTAAAAGCGGAAAAACAGCCTGGAAGCGTCAATTCTAACCTGGAAAGCGTATTGGCTCTACCGAAAAATTTCCGGACAATCTGGCGCTGGCCGGAAAATTCTGCTATTATGGATAATGGATGGATTATTAAAGAAGGTTTGGATGACGACAAATATTTCGCCGCGATTGTTGAAAAAACTAACTGAGACTTCACTCCTAACTCACCTGCCTGACTATGTCATTCAGGCGGGTCTCTATTAACTGATGCTAATAGAGATGGGAGAACAATCTTTTATGTGGAAGAAGAAAAAAAGCGAAAAAGAAGAAGAAAATTTAAACCGGCCGGAAGGCGAAAAGAATGAAGAAATTAATGAGAGCCTTCAGGAAATTTACGCGGACGAAGACGGGGAGGCGGTTGATGTCCGAAAATTTGACATTAAAAAAAGGCGCGGGCCTTTGTTCTGGCTGGCCGTCTCCATATTAACCGCCGGACTGGCTGGGCTTGGCGGCTGGTTTTACCGCGATTATTCCACATTTGCCGAACCGGGAAAAAGCAGTTTTGAAATCGCCGTCATCCCTTCAAAAGAAAAAGTTTCAGCCGGAGAGGAGATTACTGTTGCCATCAATTTTAAGAACATGGAAAAAACCGCTGTCAGCAATTTTGGCGTCCGCGCGATCTTTCCCAAAAACTTTATAATTACCCAGACCGAACCTTTGGCGGAAAAAACCTCGGCCGATTCGCGCAATCTTTTCTGGAATATCGGCAGTCTTGACTCAAAAAGAAGCGGCGAGGTTTTAGTTAAAGGAAAAATAATCGCTCCGGCGGACAGCCTTTCAACAATCTACGCGGAAGCGGTTTATACGCCGGCTAATTTTTCTTCGGAATTTAAAAAAACCGCGACCGCCGAAATCGGCGTTATTGATATCGGGGTAAATTTTAATTTCAGCGCTTTTACCAGCGCGGTGGCTGGCGAGGAAAATGAATTAAAAATAAAATTCGCCGCCGCTAAAGAAAACCGCCTGGAAAATTTTACCTTGAAAATGGAAAATAAAAACAGCGGCCTGGAAATAATACCGGCTAAAGGCGAGAGTCCGGCCTGGCTTAAAAAAAATCCGGCCATCCCCGGCGAATGGGCGGTGAGCGAGATTGTCGCGGAGGAAAGGGAAATACCCGTTAATTTTAAGATTAGCGGGAAAAGTTTTTCTGAGGATGAGTTAAAAATTTCCATAATTACTGAATCCGGCGGCGAGGAGTTTAATATTCTTGAAAAAACTTTTCCTTTTGAAGTGATAAAAGGCGATTTGGCTTTAAGCTTGATAGTTAACGGCTCAAAAAATGACCAGGGAATAAATTCCGGCGATAAACTCAGCTATCTTATCGGTTATTCCAATAAAGGCGAAACCGCTCTTAAGGACGTAATTATTATGGCGGTTATTGAGGGGGAGGCCGTTAGCTGGTCAACATTGGACGATCCGGCCGTCGGAAAAAAAAGCGGCGATACTCTAAGCTGGTCTAAAGCCGAAATTCCGGAACTGGAAAATATTTCCCCGGGCGCGGAAGGCAGTATAGAGTTTTCTTTAAAAACGCAAAACCCCTCCGGAGAAAAAAGAAACGAAGAAATAAAAAGCTACGCGAGATACAGCATATCCGGCAAAGAGGAATCCAAAGATAACGTAAGCAATACGATAATTAATAAGATTAACAGCCGGCTGGAACTTACCGAGCGGGTCGTGTATTTTAACGAGGATAACATCGCCGTCGGCTCTGGTCCGCTTCCGCCCAAGGCGGGCGAGATAACGGTTTTTCATGTAAGCTGGGCGGCCGGAGGAAATATCCATGAATTGTCCGGAACGAGCGTTGAGATGAGTTTGCCTGAGGGTGTAAGTTTCGCGGGAAGGGAATACGCCAATGTAGGGCAAATAACTTATTCGGCCGCTGAAAATAAAGTTATCTGGACAATCGGCCGATTGCCGGTACTAAGCGAAATGATAACAGCGGACTTTAATTTAAGCGTCTCGCCGGTTGAATCAGACCGGGGAAAAATCATGGTTTTATCCGGCGGATCAAAAGCCTCGGGGCTGGATTCGGAGACTAATACTCCGGTCATAAGCATTACCAAGCCAAAAACCACAAAGCTGGAAGACGACGAAATCGGAGCGAGCGACGGGGTGGTACGATAGTTATACCATAACTCATATCTCGTAACTCATAACTCATCGCATAACATCCTTAAAACCGGATCCGTTATGGGTTATGGGTTATGGGTTATGAATTAAAAAAAATAGATAAACACGGTGTCCGGCACGGAATAATAAAAACAGTACACGGCTCCGTAGAAACACCCGCGTTCCTTCCTGACGCCACGCGGGGTTTTATAAAAACCTTATCAAATGATGATCTTTTTGAATCAGGGGTTGAGGCGATGGTCGTTAATACATACCATTTGTTTTTACGGCCGGGAACGGGTATAATAAAAAAAGCTAAAGGCATCCATAATTTCATGGGTTGGAAGCGGCCGCTCGTTTCCGACAGCGGCGGCTTTCAGGTTTTCTCCCTTATCAGAAATACGGCTCGGAAAAGCGGCAAAAAACCTTTAGGCAGAATTTGCGAAGAAGGAGTTTATTTTAAGTCGCCGATTAACGGCTCCGAACAGTTTTTAAGCCCGGAAAAATCCATTCAAATCCAGTTTGACCTTGGAACCGACATGATAATCGCGCTGGACGACTGCCCGCCGAACAATTCCAGCCGGCTGGAATTAGAGGAATCCATCGGACGGACGGTGCGCTGGGCGGAGCGGTGTTTTAAGGAATACCTAGTACAGATCAGAAAAAGAAAAATTAAAAAAAATAAAAGGCCGCTTTTACTTTCAGTTATCCAGGGCGGAGAGCATAAGGATTTAAGGTCTCGCTGTTTCCTCGGACTCCGGTCAGCGGCTGAAAAAAATAAAAACAACATAATCCAGGATTGGGACGGGTATGGTTTTGGAGCCCGGCCGGTTGACGCGAAAGGCCGTTTCTTAGGAGAAGTTTTAAAATATACCGCCGGATTAATCCCTGAAAATAAGATCCGCTTCGCTCTCGGCATTGGTTCGCCCCGCGACATTTTTTTATGCGCCAGGATGGGATGGGATGTTTTTGACTGCGTAATCCCGACGCGCGAAGGCCGCCACGGCAAACTGTATATTAAAGAAAAAAAACATTTGATTAATAAGGGGAAAATATATTATAATACCATTAACATCGGATCATCAAAGTTTGCGAAATCATTTAAGCCGGTTAACGCCGGTTTTGGCTCGGCGATTATAAAGGATTGCACCCAATCGTATTTATCCCACCTTTTTAAATCCGGAGAGACGCTTGGAGCGAGAATAGCCAGCATGAATAATTTAAATTTTTTTTCCGGCCTCATCAGCGAGATACGCGGCAAATGATAAGCCTTGGCCTAAAAATTACGGAACTAGCGCTAAAATAAATTTATACCCCTTCGCTCAATGCTTCGGGGCATTATACGGAATTATTATAAAAGTTGAGTATACATATAATTTAATAATAAAATTAATTATCGCCTGAGTAAGGAAATGCTTATGCCGCGGCCGCGCGCCAAAACGCTAAAGCAAAATCAGGGCGAAACAATTATGGCCAACATTTTTAAAGGAAAA
>Ga0074197_1002753_pt1 | contig 11661 bp, 10 predicted proteins | sample EPASupsiteSAE305_FD_64526 | JGI IMG/M metagenome (GOLD analysis project Ga0074197, IMG submission 64526) | Bioremediated contaminated groundwater microbial communities from EPA Superfund site, New Mexico - SAE3-05 reassembly with SPADES | ecosystem: Environmental > Aquatic > Deep subsurface >...
CCCAGTTTTTTCACACATCAATAGTTCTTATCTTCCTTTGACGTTGATGCTTAGCTTAATGGTGGTAAAATCTGTTAAGTCACGATAGGAGGTATATCAAATGTCAAATGATGTTTTTAGTGAACTGCTTGCCAAAGTTTACAGCTCCATTGATGAACAAAAGGAACATGCTTTCTCTGTAAGCGATGACATAGCTGCACACCCTGAACTGAGCGGAGAAGAGTTTCGCACGGCCGGTATATTCTGCGACTGGCTGAAAAAAGATGGGTTTGATGTCGAAATGCCCTATTGCGGAATGGAGACAGCCTTTATAGCAAAAAAGGGATCAGGGAAACCCCGCGTTGCAATTCTGGTTGAGACTGACGCACTGCCAGTCGTGGGACATGGGTGCGGACATAACCTGAGCGGCACTATGTCTGTGCTTGCAGGAACGGCCCTTTTTAAAGTAATGGATGAAATAAATGGTGAACTTCTTGTGATAGGGACTCCTGCAGAGGAGACGTGGGGGGCAAAATGCCAGATGGCCGATCTGGGTGTTATGGATGACACCGACCTTGCTATGATGATACATTGCACCTCCCAGAAAAACCTGGTCTCAATGACGACCCCGGCGCTGCAGGGCTGGAATATAACTTTTAAAGGAGTAGCTTCCCATGCGGCGGCTGCCCCGTGGGATGGAAGGAATGCATTCAACGGAGCCAGACTGTTCTTCGATGCCATGGACATGATGAGACAGCATGTAAAGCCTGAGACGAGGATGCACGGTATATTAAAAGAATGCGGAACAGCCGTGAACACAGTTCCGGATAAGGCAGCCATACTTCTGGAACTCAGGGCCCCTGACAGAAGGGATCTTGAGAAGATAACCGAAAGGGTAAAAAAATGCGCAGAGGGCGCATCAGCTGCCACTGAAACAGAGATGGTTTTCGAGAAGAATTTTACAAGTTTTGACAATTCGCTGGAACTTTCCTCTCTTGAGAGTATAGTGCAGTCAGGCTTTGACAGTGTTGGTCTTCAGACTTCTGAAAAGGAATCCCCCGGAGGGGCTTCCGACATGGGGGACATAAGCTGGCGCTGCCCTGCGATACAGCCGCTTCTTTCAATAGTTGACAGACAGATCCCTCTGCACACTGCGGAGTTCGAAGCAGCGACCAGGACAGAATTGGGTCACCAGAGGCTTGCAGCAGGAGCAAAGGTGATCGCCTATACTGCATTGAAGATATTGCTGGATGAGAAAGCTCGAAAGGATGTAAAAGAGGAATTTTTACGTAAGAAAAACGGATGAAAAAAAGAAACAAAATGCTATACTCACGAAAAGAGATAAGGGAGGCGACGGCATGACATCTATCCTGCCATACTGGGATCAGAATATTGAACTTGACATTGTGCCGTGGATACCCTACGGGAAAGATTACAGTCCTGTGACTGTAAACAGCATGCTCAGCCCGCTCCTTGGGAGCGTAGCGGGGCTTGCATTTGAAATGCAAAGTGAATTTCTCTATCTGAGGAGTTTTCAAAGCGGGAACGTAGGCACCATGGTCAGGCAAAACATCATAGACCCGATCCGCAACAAGGGGATCGAGTTTGGGTTTACCATGGTTTTTACATACTCAGAGAAGATAGAGACATCTATGATCCCGCTTATAAAGGAATACCCCGGCCTGAGGGCCGGCCTGACCCTATGCGGGATATGGAGCTCTGATGTCCTTGTGGACGAATGCAAGGTGCTCGTCCTTGTCAGCGAAGATCCCTTCTTTGACGAGGGGGCGTTTTTCAAATCACTTCAGAAGTCTTTCCAGAGCATTTCGGGGAGAGAGCGCTCTAACATCTCATTCTTCGCGGAAAAATTTGGCTACAGGAGATTTTCCATTTCCTACGAGACCGATAACCTGACGCAGATGAGGATAACCCAGGCTCTGTTTGACCTGGAGCTTGACGAGACAAGGGAACTTATCGGCCCCGCCCCTGAGATGAAGCTTCCGCTGCTGCCGGGGATCAGGTAATTTCGGTTTTTAGTTAAGAACTGATATCAGGAAACTTAACATAATAATGGCCGGCAGGAATATATTTTTTCCTGCCGGCCATTTATTTTATTTACCCGGAAGAGTTCCTTTATTTCTGATACCAGGGGAATTTTTCAGCCATGCCGGTCCTTCGGGGGATGCCCTTGGGGGTCTGGGAGACTTTGTTCCAGATCAAAAAGAATCTTTTCATGTCACCGAGGGTGTATGGATGCAGGCGGGGTGATGAAAGGCCAAGAGCACTCCATTTGTTTCCGACAAGCTCCAGTTCCTCCGTTACCTTCGGCCCCTTGAAAGCGATTGCCTTCCCCTTTATCCTTACAAAGGGCGCAAGATATTCCGCAAGTATCCCTGAAGCGCAAACTGCCCTTGCTGCTGCAACATGGAATTTTTCACGCTCCTCTTTTGCGTACTCTTCCGACCTTCTGCAGACTACAGTTACGTTTTTCAGTCCCATTGAGATAGCGATTTTTTCGACCAGCGCACATTTGCGCGTTATGCTGTCCAAAAGGGTCAGATGAAGTCCGGGGCGGCATATGGCCCATACCATTCCGGGCAGGCCGCCGCCTGTGCCGACGTCTATCACTCTGCCCTCGTATGGAAGATAGGGCAGCGCTGATGCGCAGTCCATAACATGTGAACTCCAGAGCTTCTCTTCATCGGAAGGTCCTGTAAGGCGAGCGAGCTCATTGGCTGCAGAAAGCAGTGAGACATATTTTCTCAGTTTTTCTTCATTTTCTCTGACTTCTGCTTCTACTGTTTCTGTAAAATTTTCAGTTTCCAAGAAAAAACCTCCCATTAACGGGATAATATCTATATATACCAGTGTATAATAACGCAATAAGCAAAATGACGGGAGGCCAAATTGTGGAATCCTTTGAAAAGGGAACCAAAAGACGTGAAGGAGTAATCAATATTATTGATCTCCATGGGACCTGGAGAGAGATGGGAAGACAGTACGGCTCCCTGATGGCTTCTGAAATGAAGCACATCTACGAAATAGCCATAGTCAAGAAGCTTGTAAATGAATACGGGCTCGATATTGAAAACATGAAAGTCCGTGCCGGCAAATTCTACGCGAATTATCCCTTCAGGTTCAAGGAGATCCTCAGGGGGATGTCTGAAACGTCCGGAATGAGTCTGGAGCAGATCCAGCTGGTCAACGCAGTAGAGCTTCTTGCAGCTACAGCTCAGAATCTTCCTCAGTGTACAGGCATAGCGGCCTGGGGCGATTACGTAAGCGAGACACTGGTCTACGGCCGCAATTATGACTATCTCCCCTGGTTCAAAGAATTCAGCCATGACATTGTTATTGCCTGTTACCATCCGGCTGACGGATCGCTTGCCACTGCCACAATGGGTTATGCCGGCGAGATCTACGTAGTCAACGGCATGAATGAGAAGGGGATATACCTTGAACTGAACAACGGAATGCCCTCCGGCGGAGCCCTGTGGTATGACAGCAGGGTGCCTTCAGTTGCAGCCCTTTTCCAGTTCCTTCTTGACGGTGCATCTCTGGATGAGATAGAGAGCTTTTTCCAGACGACAAAGGCAAATTTTGCATACATAATAGGAGTTTCAGACGGACAGACAGCAAGATGCTATGAGTGGCCCGTTTTTGAGGTCAAAAGACGCGAATCCCATTCCCGTCACGGACTTACAGTTCTCAGCAACCATTTTACTGAGTTTTCATGGGGACTCCCGAGGCCGGAAGATAAGACGAACTGGCTTACAAGGTCAAGGAGGCAGAACCTGCTGACCCTCGCAAAACACTTCAAAGGGACTATAGACAGCAAAACGATGATGAAGATGATGGATACCAGAATAGAGGACCTTGGTGCGACTACGGATATGACCGTATATCAGATGGTAGTTGTTCCGGAGCGCTTTCAGGTTTGGTTCAAGATCCCTGATACGCAGGAATGGACAGAGATAGACATGAAGGCCATCCTGAACCCCCGTGACGAATAAGCCCGGGAAAAGCAACCATAATAGCAAGAATATATGATTTAAAGAAGCTGGTACCCGTCGTAAAGTAATAAGCCCGGGATCGGCTTCTTTCTTTTTTTCCTCTTGCACATGCACATTTTTTGTATGAACAGGTTTCAGATAAGAGATCCTTGGAAAAATCAAACAGTTGATCAATGATATTTGGAGGGAAAATATACATGGCCAGGTACTACATCGGTTTTGACTGCGGGACAATGGGAACGAAGACGGCTATCTACAGGGAGGACTCTGTCAGGATGGCCGAGGCGTACAGAGAAAACATAATTTCTTATCCTCACCCCGGAAGGGCTGAGATGGATCCGCGCGGTTTTGTAAGAAATGTAGAGGAAGGGGTAATGGAGTGCCTTCACAAATCAGGCGTAAACCCAAATGAGATAAGGGGTATCTCTGCCAGCGGGATAATATGCGGCATTGTAGGCATAAATGAAAACTGGGAACCTGTTACGCCCTTTGTCCCCTATCTGGACAACCGGGCCAGAGTAGAGGCTGAGTGGATAAAGGCCAACGTCAAGCCTGTGTGGCTCCAGGAGAGCGGCAACTGCATAGTGGACGAATTCATGCCCCCTATCATACTCAGGTGGTTTCTCAACCATTATACAGGGTTTAGGGAAAAGGCTGTTAAAGTACTGAACAACGGACCATTTGTTCTTGGAACACTTGCAGGGCTGAAAGCGTCGGAGGCTTTCCTTGACTGGGCGACGATGTCCGGCTGGCTGATCGGATATGATGCACATGCAAGGAACTGGTCGCCGAAACAGATGAAGGCGCTTGGCATCCCTATGGAGATCCTGCCTAAGATAGTCAGGCCCTGGGATGTAGTGGGATTCCTCTGCCCAGAAGAGGCAGAAAAAATGGGACTTCCTCCGGGGATCCCGATAGTCGCCGGAGCCGGTGACACAATGCAGTCAGCGCTTGCTTCCGGCCTGATCGAACCGGGACTCAGTACAGACGTCGCTGGAACTGCCTCGATATTTGCCGTGGCCGTGGATGATATGGTGGAAAGGATATCACTTTCACCGGGCATGATGTTTGCAACCGGAACACTTGAAGATTCATATTTCTACTGGAGCATGATCAGGGCAGGAGGCCTGTCTCTTCGGTGGTTCAGGGACAATGTCGCGGGATGCCCGGGAGATCCCTCATTTTATTCTGAGATGGACGCGCTTGCCGGGGAGATTCCTCCCGGTTCGAGGGGAGTGCTTTTTTACCCCTATCTGCAGGGAGCGGGTCCCGATATGCCCGGAGCATGCGGTGCTTTTCTGGGACTCTACGGCTCCAGTGACAGGGCGGCAATGTGGCGGTCGATACTTGAAGCCATTGCTTTTGAATATGCCCAGATGATACAGGTATACAGGGAGTGCGGTATCCCGATCAAAGAGATAATCGGTACTGAGGGAGGGAGCAAGAGCCCTCTCTGGACGCAGATCAAGGCAGACATCCTTGGAGGGGCCTACAATATCCCTACGAGAAGCGAGGGCGGCCTCATGGCTGATGTTGCAGTAGCTGCATACGGGGTCGGGGACATCCAGAACCTCAAAAAAACGATGAAAGAATGGATCACATTCAGAGGCCGTTTTGAGACCGATCCCAAAAACTTTAAAATTTATCAGGACGTGTTTGCAATAAGACAGTCCATTCTGGGTTCTTCAATAAAGGATACATTTGCCGGACTGGAAAAGATAAGGAAGATTCTGGGACAGTAGACAAAAAAGCAGGGACCCTGAAATTTTCGGGTCCCTGCTTTTAAAAATGTGCAATGTTCCGTAACGGCACTCAGCAAATCATTGCTTTTAAATCGGGGCTGATCTCCATCTCCATAGGAGTATTGCTCCGCAGTTCATTCGTATCCACACCATCTGCGATCTCTTCAAGCACCATCCTGCCGTTTATGTTTCTTATCAGACAGTATTCGGTGACTATTACATCAACAACTCCATGCCCTGTAAGAGGCAGTGTGCATTTCTTGAGAAGCTTTGAAGTTCCGTTCTTTTCAAAATGGCGGGTTGCCACGTAGACCTTCTTTGCACCGGCAACTATGTCCATTGCTCCTCCCATGCCCGGAGTGCGGACGTTTGGTATGGTCCAGTTTGCAAGGCTGCCTTCTTCGTCTACCTGCAGAGCTCCGAGCACTGTAGCGTCGATATGTCCGCCGCGAAGGATGCCGAAGCTGGTATCAGATGATACGAAGGATCCGCCCGGCAGAACGGATATCGGTGCTCCCCCCGCGTCTATGATCCTGAGATCGTCCGGATCTTTGGCAGGTCCTGCGTAGATTGTTCCGTTCTCGGTCTGGAGGAAGATGTTTACTCCATCAGGCATGAAGTTGGGGATGAGCTGCGGTATGCCTATACCCAGGTTTACCAGGGCACCGTCTTCGAGGTCGGCGGCTATCCTGCCGGCGATCCTTTCACGGGCTTCTCTTTCGTTAAGTTCTGGCAGCATAGCTGTTTCCTCCTTTCAGCACGAGCGCATCAATGAAGATACCTGGCGTTACAACGTTGTTCGGGTCGATCTCTCCGATGGGGACGACCTCGTCTACCTCTGCAATGACCATGTCAGCTGCTGTAGCCATCACAGGGTTGAAGTTTCTGCCTGTTCCGTAATAGATCAGGTTGCCCGCCTCATCGGCCTTGTATGCCCTTATGAAGGAGATATCGGCTTTCAAGGGACGTTCGAGGATGAATTTCCTGCCGTCAAGTTCAACAGTCTGCCTGTTTTTCTCATACGCGGTATCCACCCCTGTCGGTGTGAGAAAACCTCCGAGCCCGGCGCCGCCGGTCCTGATCCTTTCCACAAGAGTTCCCATCGGGGTGAGTTCGATATCGATCTCTCCCTTTGCGAACATTTCCTGTGCGACCGCGTTGAGTCCCATATGAGATATGACCATGGAGCTTACCTGCCTGTTGACTATAAGCCTCGCGACTCCCACAGGTCCCGGTACTTTGGGGTTGCAGTGGCTGGCGTCCACGCAAATTACCCTGATGTTGCCAGTCCCCTGATCGTGCAGCGCATCGATGACAGTGTAGGGCACTCCGCCGTAGTTGAATCCGCCGAACATTACCGTGGTGCCTTCTCTTACCTTGCCTGCCGCCTCTTCCGGGGTTATTATTGGTTTGATAAAAGGTTTGGTCATCTTTACAGCTGCACTCCTCTCTATTTTAGAAAGATTAGGAGAGAGTTTCATGGCAACAATATATAATGTCAAGTAGGCACTGTAATATTGAAAATTTTTCAACTTTTCACGGAGGCGGTCAACTTGTCCCAAAGAGATAAATTGCTGAAAATGATAGAAGAACTTGTTTCTATCCCCAGCGTTACAGAGAGTAAAAATGAAAGTTTGCCCGGTATATGGATCAAGGAAAGGCTTGAAAAACTCCCTTATTTCATAGAAAAAAAAGACCATCTCATATGGATGGAAACACCGCTGGAAGGGTCTGACGAAAAGCTGCATTCATTGGTGGCAAGGGTAGATGCCTCCGTCCCAACGGACAGGACTGTCCTTCTGATCGGTCATTATGATGTAGTTGGTGTAAGTGTATACGGTGACACTGCCAGAGATGCCTTTAGTGTGAACAAAATGACAAAACTCCTAAATATTTATGACGAGGATGTAATTTACGGCCGCGGAACGATGGACATGAAGTGCGGGATTGCTCTGGAGCTTGATATTATAGAGGAATTTGCAGCGAACAGGGGACTGTTTGACGTAAACATAGTTGCTGCGTTCGTGGGGGACGAAGAGAATGCTTCAGCCGGCATGAGAGGTGCCCTCCCTGTGCTTTATAAGATGAAAGAGGAAGGTGCTGATTTCCTGACAGTCATTAATACGGAGCCTGGTGAGGCGGGGTATTCGGGCGAAAGCGGACCGACAGTATTCCTTGGCACACTGGGAAAGATAATGCCGAGCTTCTACGTTAGAGGACGCGCTTCGCATGTCGGCAACTATTACAGTGGTTTTTCATCGGCACTTGCTGTTTCGAGGATAGTTTCATATGCTGAGGGGAATCCGCATTTTGCAGATCCTCTAAATGGAAAATGTGAGCCTTCATGGATATGCCTCGACATGGGAGTGATCAAAAAAAGTTACAGCGTGACAGTGTCGGACAGGGCATTTGCCTACTTCAACTGTTTTACTGCAACGAACACGCCGGCTGATGTCATGGATCAGATGAAAATCATTGCCGGATATACCCTTGATCAGACAATGGCACAGCTCACAGAGTCATACAGGAATCTTCTCGCGATGGGCTGCGAAGGCAAAAACTTCGATGTTCCGCGTGCAAAGGTATACTCTTTGGAAGAGATAACAGAAATTGCTCGTGAAAATTACGGTGAAGGATTTGACGAAGAGCTTGCTTCGTATATTAAAGATCTTCCCCCTGGTGACATGAGGGAGAGGGGGCTTGCTGCAGTCGACAGGATAGCAGACATGTCGGGAGCTGATGGGCCTTATGCGATATGCTTTTTCCTGCCTCCATGGCTGCCTGTGCGAACGGACTTTACCGGAGAGGACCGAGATATGCAGACTGTTGCGGCAGCACGCAGCGTAAAGAATCATCTAAGTGAGAAATACGGGATCGAGATGAGGGAGGTTGAACTCTTCGCGGGACTTTGCGACCTGAGTTATGTGGGAGCTAAAGTTTCGTCCGACGACCTTGAAGCACTCGAGAAAAACATGCCGGGCTGGGGAGAGATATACAGTATCCCTTTAAAGGAGATGCAGTCACTGGGACTTCCCGTGATCAACCTGGGACCCAGCGGAGAAGATGCGCACAAGAAAACTGAGAGGCTAAGGCTTGGCTATTCGCTCGACATACTTCCCGAACTGCTTCGCTTTGCTGTAAGGAAGATATCAGAGACCGTTAAGTGAGCAATGCCTCCGTGCGGGGTATGCATGGAGGCTGTTGGATGATTTACCTGAGCTTTATGGTAGAATCACATTAATGGCTAATAATATCCGAAATTTTATCTTGTCCCGCACGTAAAGCATTTGACAGGACCTATTTAAAAGAGGCTGTGGAATTCACAAAAGGACATAAAAAATGTCCTGCATCAAAAAAGGAGAAGGATCTATAAATGCTGGATGAAGAGGTTCGAATACGTCCTGCCGAACCGGAAGAAGCGGAGCTTCTTTCAGATGTCGCATGGCGCTCGAAGGAGTACTGGGAATACCCGGTAGAGAAGATGAGTCACTTCCGCGATTTTCTGACCATAACAGATGAATTCATTGAAAAAAATCCTACGTACCTTGCAGAAAACGAAGAGACCGGAGAGATAATAGGTTTTTATTCCATAGAGCTCCTCGATGATTTCAAATGGTGGATCAGGCATCTCTGGGTAGTACCGGAGCGCATTGGTACAGGTGTGGGGGGGGAACTCTTCCTGCATGCCTGTGAAATAGCCGAGACCGTAGGCGCAGATGAACTGAACATCATTGCAGATCCAAATGTAGAAGAATTCTATCTCCATATGGGCGCGGAAAAAGTAGGGGAAAAAACACAAAAAACCGGCGGTGCTGACAGGAAATTGCCGGTACTCCTGATCAGGCTGCACTGATCCATGTTTTACAGCTGGCAGAACGATGCGGTAGAAGCAATAGGAAAAAAGAGCGCGATACTGTCTGCGCCCACAGGAAGCGGCAAAACCTGGGTCGCTTATGTCTGGGCAGGACTGATGGATCCGTCCGGTGAAACTTCCGAACCTTCCGGAAGAGTAATTTTTACAGCCCCTATAAAGGCTCTCTCCAATGAACGTTATATGGAACTACGGTCAATGGGTTTTGATGCGGGGCTTGAAACAGGAGATTTCAAAAAGAACGCCGGAGCCCAGGTACTCTGCTGTACGCAGGAGATATACACCCTCAAGTATGCCCACATTCCCGGGCAAAAAGTGATAGTGGACGAATTTCATTTCATCTTCAATGATCCTGACAGAACAAGAGCATACATAGACGGACTGAGGTCGACGTCCTTTGACAGCGACATCCTTGTCATGTCCGCCACATTCGGAAACCCTGACGTGATAAGGAAATATCTTGAAGAGACGGCCATGCGTGATTTCGTTCTTTTTGAAACGGACAAAAGGGTGACAGACCTTATCTTTTGCAGGAGCGGCTTGCGTTTTTCAAAAATACACGATGCACTGGTCTTTGTTTTTTCAAAAAAAGGAGCGGAGTGGCTTGCGGCTCAGATATCAAGGTACCGCCATAAAATCAGCAGGAGTCAGAGAGCCAGGCTGAGGGAGATAGCGGAGATACTTGATGTGGGATATGTCCCGGATATTATGCTCAGAGGTGTCGGAATATATGTCGGTTCCTTTCTGCCAAAAGAAAAATTACTTGTGGAAATGGCTTTCAGGGAGAGGATACTGGACGTGGTTGTAGGTACTGACGCCCTTTCTCTTGGGGTCAATCTTCCTGCTGAAACCGTTGTATTCGGTCAGATGGCAAAGTTTATTGACGGACCCCTGACAAAAAATGAATTTCTGCAGATGGCAGGCCGCGCAGGAAGAAAAGGGTTTTTCAACCCCGGATATGTCACTTATATACCAAGGAGCAAGTGCGAACACCACGATTACGACACAGGTCTCTTATACCTTGAGACCCTCGAAATGCCTTGTGAAGAGGCAGGGATAATGCTCCAGCCTGCTGTAGGAAAACTCCTCAAACAGGAAGTCACGATAGAAGAAGAGGCAAAGATGGTAGCGGAATTTTCCCTGCCCAGGCGACGATACAAAGAGGTCGTCGAAGAGGTGGAAGAACTCCTGAGGAACATAAGGAGGATGCTTAACGATATTAAAGACCAGAAACTCAGAAAAAGTGTACGCAAGATCCTTGCGGACATCTGGAGCGATGAGATGGAAGCTGAGTACAACATAGCTATCGCAGTGCTTTTTGCTGAACAAAAGTCTCCTGAAGCAATGGATGCCGCAGATATAATGCGCAAGAGTGAGAGAAACTATCTGCAGGCACTTCTCAAAATCAAAAGGTTCGCCAACAGGCTGCCGGAAGGATACAGTTTTTCTCATATGGGCCAGATAGACTATGTAGTAAACCAGATAGACGCTTCTGTTTTTGGATTTGAAGAAAAGATACACCAGATAAAATTGACAGAGGAAACATGGGAGACCAAATAACAGAACATCGTCACTTAAGCCCCCGTAAAACTACTTTAATAAAAATCATTTAATTTTCGATATATGATATCCCCCTATATTTCCACTTCAAAGAGCAACATTCCACAAATAGCTGTCTTTATGACAACATAAACAAAATAGATTTTCAATTAGAGAATGTGTTATTGAAACTTTCGCAAATCACAAGAGATAATCCATAAACAAACAGTAAAATTTAGCCGATATATAAAACTTATGGTTATTTATCTTCTTTTAAAATACCAACAATAGCGAAAAAATGCACAAACATATATCTATGGTTTCGATAATAAATAAGAAGAATCATCATTTTTCAAGCAATATGATTATATGTATTATATGAATGTTCAGCTTTTCTACTTGTATTAAGCAAAAGTATTTTTGTCTGAGAGGCTGAGATCTGTATCAAAAGCAGCATCTGTTTTTTTACCCCTGTTGGGGCAGGCGCAAATTGTTTTTTATAATTGAAGACTTCATG
>Ga0074197_1002756_pt1 | contig 11652 bp, 5 predicted proteins | sample EPASupsiteSAE305_FD_64526 | JGI IMG/M metagenome (GOLD analysis project Ga0074197, IMG submission 64526) | Bioremediated contaminated groundwater microbial communities from EPA Superfund site, New Mexico - SAE3-05 reassembly with SPADES | ecosystem: Environmental > Aquatic > Deep subsurface >...
TAATACTCAATCCATTCCCGGGAGTAAATAAAGCATTAGTGGTTGTTGGAAGTGATCGTAGAGGAACTGCTTATGGTTTGTTCTCTATTTCAGAAGCAATTGGCGTTTCTCCATGGTATTGGTGGGCAGATGCTCCTGTTGCCAAGCAAAAAGAGTTATGCATTAAAGTTCAAAAAATGACATCTAATGAACCTACAGTCAAGTATCGTGGCGTATTTATTAATGATGAAGACTGGGGATTGCTTCAATGGGCTAAAAAGAATTTTGAGAAAGAACGTGGCAATATCGGTCCTAAAACTTATGCTAAAGTTTGTGAGCTTCTTTTGCGTTTAAAGGCAAACTATCTTTGCCCTGCTATGCATGAAGCCTCCACTGCCTTTAATAAAATACCTGAAAATAAATTGGTTGCAGATAGCTTTGCTATCGTAATGGGATCTACCCACTGTGAACCATTATTATTTAACAATGCAAGTGAATGGGATAAAAAAACAATGGGAGAATGGGATTATGTAAATAACAAAGGCATGATCGATAAGGTACTGAGACAAAGAGTAGTTGAAAATTCTCCTTATGAAAATGTTTATACAGTAGCATTAAGAGGACTACACGATAAGGCTATGAGTGGAGGTAATGACATGAATGGGCGTGTAAAGACTGTTAGTGACGCTATAAATACTCAAAGACAGTTTTTGACTGATATAATAAAAAAGCCTGCAAATGAAATCCCACAGGTCTTTTTCGCTTACAAAGAGGTTTTAGATGTCTATAATGCGGGTCTTAAACTGCCGGATGATGTTACAATCATTTGGGCAGATGATAATTATGGCTACTTAAAACGTTTGAGTAATCCGAATGAACAGAAGCGATCTGGACGTTCAGGAATTTATTATCACGTTTCCTATTTAGGTAAACCACATGATTATTTATGGATGAGTACTATTTCTCCAGCAGTGATGTATGAAGAACTTCGTAAAGCGTATGATACAACAGCAGACCGTGTTTGGTTATTAAATGTTGGTGACATAAAATCTTGTGAATTCTCAATGAATTTATTTTTGTCTATGGCTTATAATATCAATTCTTTCAATTATGATAATATCTATACTTATCAGGCACATTGGCTGGCAGGAATGTTTGGCCAAGAATATTATAAGAATTTTCTAGACATCACTACAACATTCTATCATCAAGCCTTTTCTCGCAAACCGGAACTCATGGGATGGGGATATCAGTGGTCTACAGATAAATATGGTAAAGAACGAAATACAGATACGGATTTTTCATTTACCAATTATCGTGAGGCAGATACTCGTTTGTCAGAATATAGCCGTATTGGATCGATGGCTGATTCTATTTTGAATAAACTTCCAGAAGTGAAAAAGACTGGATTCTATCAATTGCTTTATTATCCGGTAAAAGGATGTGAACTAATGAATAAAATGGTTCTTTACGGACAGAAAAATCGTTGGTATGCATTGCAGGGAAGAGCTGCAACAAATCAATTAAACAAAGAAGTGAAAATCTACTATGATAGTTTGCAAGTGATAACCCAAGGGTATAACTCTTTATTGAATGGTAAATGGAATCCGGTAATGACAACAAAACAAGGATTTGCAGCATCTTATTTTGAATTACCGAAATTAAACACTGTTACTTTACCAGAGATGCCTTCATTAGGAATACAGACAGAAGGAGAAGATATAATCAAAGGAAAAAGTAGTTTTCATTCCCTCCCTGCATTCAATACATATCTCCGTCAATCTTATTATTTTGATGTATTTAATAAGGGAGCTTCTGCGTTAAATTGGGATATTAAAACCTCAGCAGACTGGATTCTAGTTAATAAGAAGAAAGGAACAACAAAATTAGAGGATCGTATCTGGGTGTCTGTTGACTGGAATAAAGTGCCAGCCGGAGAGCGAGTTTCAGGAGTAATTGAGATTGCAGGAAAAGATGCAGGAAAAGAAAATGTTTATGTTTCGGTTTTTAATCCTTCTTCGCCTTCATTAAAAGAAATGGACTCACTATTTGTTGAACATAATGGATATATATCTATTAATGCTGCTGATTTCCATAAGAAAGTTGAAAATGAAAATATAAAAATCAAACTTATCCCCAATTTAGGTTTTGAGAATGCTTCTGTACAACTTGGTAATCCTATAGCACCTGCTCAAAGAACAGCCAGCACTACTGTTCCTCGTGTTGAATATAACTTTTACACTTTCGAACAAGGTTCTGTAGATGTATATACTTATGTATTGCCCACATTTACTTTGAGTACAGATAGAGGGTTTGCGGGCCATGAAGCCACTAATATTGAAACTAAATATGGAGTCTGTATTGATGATGGTCCGGTGATGAATCCTTCTACTTCTTCGTTTGAATATGCACAAATATGGTATGAAAGTGTACTGAAAAATTGTAGGATAAATAAGACAACATTGCATATTAATGAACCGGGTAAACATACTTTGAAAATTCTATGTGGAGATTCTGGTACTATTTTGCAAAAAGTGGTTTTGGACTTTGGTGGTATGCAACGTTCTTATACAGGACCTAAACCAACTAAGAAAAATAATTTTTAGTTTTTATAGTCGATTGAGTAGACAGCAATTATAATAGGCACTGATTAAATATTGAGATTATGCCTTACCCGAATGATAGATGAGTGTGGTAACACCAGTGCTATATTCGTATGAGAGCGTCTGAATAGAGCAACTTAATTATTAAAAAAGAGTGCAATCTAATATTATTAAAACTTGTTATACGGCAGAGCGTTAAGCTCTGCCTATTTTATAAAATATTTTCAAATACTTTTGGAATACTACTTAGTTACCTCGTGAAATAGAATTAAATATTCACTAATTAGAATTAAATGAGCAAATGCCATATAAATCAATTCAAAGGCATTCTTTTGAATATATAATTGCATAAATTGAAGAGATTATTGTACTTCTCTTTATGTGAGAAAGCTATTTTTGCGTCAAGAAAAGTTGAAACTGTTATCCTAAAGTTATATGAAATATAATGTCTATGATATAAATTCTTAAAACTTATTTTTTTAAAGCGTCAAGCTATTGTGTTTATGTTAAAAGCGAATGCTTAGTTCGCATAGTTTTTTAAATTTAATACTATAAAAATGATTAAGAAATTGTTGGTTTTATTTCTATCTGTCCTTGCGGTTACTGCTTATTCGCAGAACGTAACTATAGCAGGACAAGTGGTGGATCCCGGAAACATGCCGCTGATTGGTGTAAATGTGTTAGTGAAAGGCACAACGACGGGTGTTATTACCGATATCGACGGTAAATTTTCATTGAATGGGAAAAAAGGAAATACACTTGTGTTTTCTTGTATTGGAATGGTTTCCCAAGAAATAATCTTTAAAGGTACTCCGTTACACATTGTGATGAGAGATGATACAAAAACTTTGGGAGAAGTTGTGGTAGTGGGCTATGGTACGATGAAGAGAAAGGATGTAACTGGTGCCGTTTCACATATTGGAAAAGAAGTTATGCAGACTAAAGTTGCAACAAATGTTGTTGATTTCTTGACAGGAAGTATTGCTGGTGTTAATATTAGCCCTTCAAGCGGTGCAGCTGGCGGTGGTTCTATTGAAGTTCGTGGTCCAGCTTCTTTAAAAGCTTCGACGTCTCCTTTGATTGTTCTGGATGGTGTTATATTCTATGGTAATATTGCCGATATTAATCCTAATGATATTGAAAGCATAGATGTGCTAAAAGATGCAAGTTCTACAGCTATATATGGTGCTAAAGGTTCGGCTGGTGTTATTATGATTTCCACGAAAAGAGGTAGCACTAATAAACCAGTAATTAATCTTAGCGCTAATATAGGTTCAGTACAGGCACAGTTTTTACCAAAGTTAGCTACGCCTGAGCAGTATATTCAAAGACGTTCTGATTATTGGAAGACTAATGATTACTTTTTACCAGGTAGTCAACAACATGGATCAGGATATTATGATAATCCTAACAGTTTGCCAGAAGGTGTGACTCAAGAGCAATGGGCCAATTATGATGCTTCTTTCTCTGGAGATTATGTTGGAACATGGATGACACGTCTAGGATTTAATCCGTTGGAAATAGATAATTATAAAGCGGGAAAAGTTGTTAATTGGCAGGATCTTGTTTATAAAACAGGTTTAAGGCAGGATTATAATGCATCAGTTTCGGGTAAGACACCCAATACGAATTATTATATGTCTCTAGGTTATACAGATAATGAGGGTTTTCAGGTAGGAGATCAATTCCGTGCAGTGAGAGCTCGTCTTAATTTGGATACAGACATTACAAAATGGCTGAAGGTTGGTTTGAATGCACAATTTGCCAATAAAGGAACAAATCAGATTAGTGTGGATGCTGGAAGTTCCAGCGTAATGAGCCCTTTTGGTAGTGTATATGAAGATGATGGAAGCATTAAAGTAAGACCTTGGAATGATAATAGGGTCTCGAATCCTTTGTTGGCACGATCTGTTGACGATAAATATTATAGAACACAGAACCTAATATCAACAGTATACGGAAAATTGACTCTTCCTTATGGAATTAGCTATCAAACAAACTTTAATGTTCGTTATGGCTGGATAAAAGATTATTATTTCAAATCAGACGTGAATCCAGGTGTAGTATCTGGAGGAGAGTCTACTCGCCGTGATTATTCCGATTACGAATGGAGTGTTGATAATATGTTGAAATGGAATCATACGTTTGCTGACATTCATAATGTAGATGCAACATTTGTGTATACTGCTGAGAAATTTCAATCTTGGGAGAGTACTGGTAATAATGAAGGTTTTCAGCCCAATGGTACATTGAGTTATCATGGCATTCAGGCAGGTATTAATCCTGTTGTTAATTCCAATGATGAAATGCAAACAGGAAATGGTATGTTGGCACGTTTAAATTATTCTTTAATGGATCGTTATTTGCTTACTGCTTCTGTACGTCGTGATGGTTTTTCTGCATTTGGACAGAATAATCCGTATGGCGTTTTTTCTGCTTTTGCTGCAGGATGGCGTATCTCGGAAGAAAAATTTATGAAAAAGTTAAGCTTTGTTGATAATTTGAAGTTGCGTTTATCTTGGGGACAGAATGGTAATAGAGACATTGGGCGTTACGCTGCTTTTTCTCGCTTGACAATAACAAATTCAATTCAAGATGGAGTAAATGTGAAAGGCGTGTATCCTTCTAGCTTGGCTAATAATGATTTGAAATGGGAAACAACAAGTGCTTTCAATTTTGGATTAGACTTTGGATTATTCAATAACAGATTGAGTGGTGTAGCTGATGTCTATTTTAATAAAACCACAAACTTATTGATGGACCGTTCTATGCCGGCAATCACAGGATATGGAAGTGTAGCTACGAACTTAGGACAAATAAATAATAAAGGAGTAGAATTGACTTTGACAAGCGTGAATGTTAGCATTCCTAAAAAAATATCTTGGAGTACTTCATTAATTTATTCAATTAATAAAAATACAATAAAACATCTGTATGGTAAAATGATTGATGTTTTAGATGATAAAGGTAATGTTATTGGACGACGTGAAGACGATGATGTGCAGAATGGTTGGTATATCGGGCATGGAATTCGTGATATTTATGACTATAAATGGCTTGGTGTCTGGCAGATGGGTGAAGAGTATGAAGCAAATAAATATGGTAAACAACCAGGTGATCCAAAACTTCTTGACGTCAATGGAGATGGTGTAGTTAATACAAATGATAAAGTATGGTTGGGTTCAAGTACTCCCCGTTATAGAATGTCTCTTCGTAGTGATTTGAGATTACTTAATTGTATTGATTTTTCTTTTGTTCTTCGTGGAGAATTTAATTATCTTGGGATAGATAATTTAGCTAGAAATGAAGATAATCGTTATTTTGAAAGTGCTAATTCCACTTGGACAGAATATTGGACTCCATGGAATCCTAATAGCGAATATGCCCGTTTGGGTGCTGACTGTTCAAATCCAACAGTGAATATTTATAAGAAAAGAAATTACGTCAAAATGCAGAATATGTCATTAGCTTATATATTCCCTCAAAAGCTTTTAAGTAAACTTATGATTGAGAATTTAAAACTGAGCTTCAATGTGGATAATGCATTCGTTTTATCAAAATGGAGAACTTCTGACCCGATGACCAAAGGTATAACTCCCCGTATCTTCACGTTTGGAATAAATATGACCTTGTAATCTGATAGAATGAATAAACAAATAAAGATTTTCAAATGAGAACAAAAAAATATATAGTTAAGGGGTTAGCAACTTGCTTAATGGTAGCTAGCTTATCGGCTTGTGTAGATCTTGAGCCTAAGCCAATGTCTTTTTTAACACCGGAGAATACTTTTGTAGATAAAAACGGTTTGGAAACGTTGCTTTGTCTGTGCCGTAAACAGATGAATTTCGAATGGTTTGGAGATGCTTTTAATGCATCAAACTGTGAAACATTTTCTGTATACGAATATGCTTGGTCAGATATGGCTGTAATGGGAGGACCCGAAACAAAGGAAATTCATAATATGGAGACTCAATTGACTCCTACTACTAATGAAAGTTTGCATCTTCGCTATTGGAGTTTTGGATGGAATGGTATTAAATATGCCAATACAGTGATTAGTCGTGTACCAAAGGCTTCTGGCATTAGTACAGAAGAAGAAAGAAATGCACTACTTTCTGAAGGTTATTTCCACCGTTCATATTGGTATTATTTACTGGTAAATCAGTTTGGAGATTTACCCTTGATATTAGATGAAATAACTGAACCGAAATTAGATTTTAATACTGTTTCTAGAAAAACTATTCTTGCACAGCTGAAAAATGATATGGAATTTGCAGTGCAATGGTTACCAATAGATGCTCCGCGCGGCAGTATTAATAGAGCAGCTGGTGAGCATTTGCTAGCTAAAATATGCCTTTGTACTGGTGATTTCCAAGAGGCTGTAGATGCTACGACCAGATGTATCAATAATTATGGATTACACCTGATGACTCAACGTTTTGGCGTTAATATGTCAGATAAAACAAAAGATGTGTTCAATGATCTGTTCCAAGAGGAAAATATTAGTCTTGCAGAGAATAAAGAGGCTATTATAGTAGGTCAAGAACGTTTTGGATTAGAAGGATGTTCTTCAGAGAGTGGTTCAAATCGTAAGCGTAATTTCTGTCCTCAGTGGCATTCTGGAAGTAAAGTGAAAACACCGGATGGTAAACAGGGAACAACAGATGCATCGGGTATTTATGGTGGATATGAAGAGTTAGAATTTTTGGGAAGAGGTCTCGCTAAGGTACGCCCAACAAATTATGCTCAATATACACTTTGGAATAATTGTAGCAATGATTTGAGACATAATTCTAACAATTGGTTTGATAAGTCTCGAATTTATTATAACCGTCCTGCCGCTAATGGTGGTAGTAGTAAATATTATGGACAACCTGTAAATCCGGTTTATGTAACTGACACAATGCGTTGCTATTTTTCATTTCCTATTGTGAAAGTGTTGATTGATAAAGATGATATAAAAGCTGGTGGAAATGTTCCTGTGGGTGGTTTTACTGATCAGTATATATTCCGTCTTGCTGAAACTTATTTGATGAGAGCTGAGGCATATTGGTGGTTAGGTCAGATGGACTTGGCTAAAGAAGATGTGAATACAATTCGTCGTCGTGCTCAAGCGCCAGAGCTAGAATCTGTTACACTGGATGATATCTTGGACGAAAGAGCCAGAGAGCTGTATTTGGAAGAACATCGTAAGACTGAACTTACACGTATTGCTTTTTTGATGGCTGAAAAGGGCTTGGATGGGTACTCTCTGGAGAACTTCTCTACAAAGAATTGGTATTACGATCGTATTATGCAAAAAAACAACTTCTTTTCACAACAATACTATTATTCGACAAATGCTTTCGTAATGAAGCCGTACCATGTACTTTGGCCGATACCACAAAATGCTATTAAGTCAAATACCCAAGGTCATATCAATCAAAATCTTGGCTATGATGGTGCCGAAAATAATATTCCAGTTAAATGATTAATATAAAAGATTTATATGAAAAACAAATATGTATTACTAGCTTTTGCTCTCATGGAGAGTTTAATGTCTTGTTCTGATAGCGACAAATTAGTAAAGGAAAAATTTGTCCACCCTTATTCGAATCCATTAACTAATTTTAGTTCGGCAGATCCTTCTGTATTAAAAGTAAATGATCATTTATTTTATACATATTGTACAAATACAATCATTCGTAAATCAGAAGATTTGATTAATTGGACTGATGCAGGCCCTATGTTCTCAACAAAACCGTCGTTTGTTACAGATAGTGGAGCAGCTGTATGGGCACCGTCTATTCAAAAAATAGGCGACAAGTATATATTGTATTATGCAATGTCTGCTATGGGAAAACCTGAAACAGCTGGTATCGGAACAGCTTATGCTGATACTCCTGAGGGTCCTTTCAATATAGACAAATCTATTGATGGTAAAGGTAAATTATTTTCTTCTACTGAAATCGGAATAAGAAATTCTATTGACCCTTGCTTCTTTGAAGAAAATGGCCAAAAATGGTTGTTTCTCGGAAGTTTTAATGGTATTTATGCTGTAAAACTGTCAGATGATGGAATGAAAGTAGCTCCTGACCTTGCAACAGCTAAAGCCGAAAAAATACAAATTGCAGGTGATGCTTTTGAGGCATCATATATTTATAAACGAGGTGATTATTACTACTTATTTGCATCTGTTGGTGCTTGCTGCAGTTCAATGTTGAGTACTTATACAACAGTTGTTGGACGCTCTACTTCTTTGTTAGGTCCGTATGTAAATAAGAAGGGAGAAAGTATGCTTGATAATAGTTATGAAATAATTATTAAGGCAAATGATCGTTTTGTCGGTCCAGGACATAATTCAGAAATTATTCAAGATAGTGAAGGTAATGATTGGATGTTATATCATAGTTATGATAGACATACCCCTAGTAAAGGACGCTATTTGATGATTGATAAAATTGTTTGGGAAGATGGCTGGCCTAGTATTGCAAATGATAGCCCATCGAGTGAGGCTGAAGCGCCTGTTTGTAATCAGGATTGATCTTAATTGAGAATATTTAATAGATGGTTTCCCTGCTATAAACTCCTTGTTTATGGTAGGGAAACTATTGAAATTTTAATAATATTCTAATAATAAAAGAATGTCGTTGGGCGATTCTCTTATGCATCAATTTCGCTAACAATAAAGAAAGCAAATCCCGAATTGTGGTTACAATGACTATAATCATACTTTGGCCATATAAAACGAATAAGAAGATACAATAGATGATGAATGCAATACAAAAAATGAAAGCCAAGTAAAGCTGAATGTTAAATAATTGGATATTGAGTATTGTAATATTATGATTCTTTGTTTTTTTGAACATTTCTAACCACTTTTGATAGTCTTAAATTGAATTAACCAGATTAATAGTGATAGTTTATCTATTGAAAAATGAAACAAGAATTTATTAACCGACGTGAATTTTTAAGAAATCTTGGAATTGCGGGTGCAGGAGCTGTATTAGCTGCAAGTCCTTGGTTGTCTGCTTTTTCGGAAGTAACGTTAACGGGCAAAGAAAAATGTCGTTTGGGAGTTATCGGAACTGGATCACGCGGACAGTTTCATATTGGCTTTCTATTGAAGAACTCAAAGGTAGAGATTGTTGCTCTGTGCGATATTTATCGTCCGTCAATTGAAGAGGCTCATAAACTTATCCCTTCGGCTAAAGTTTATGGTGACTACCGGAAGTTATTGGAAGATAAAACAATTGATGCTGTTCTTGTGGCAACTCCCTTGAATACTCATTACAGAATTGTGATGGATGCATTTGATGCAGGGAAACATGTGCTTTGTGAGAAATGTATCGGCTATAATATCGAAGAATGCCACAATATGTATAAACGCCATAAGGAGACTGGTCTGATTTTTTTTACTGGACAACAACGTCTTTTCGACCCACGTTACATAAAGGCTATGGAGATGATTCATCGTGGCGTATTTGGAGAAATCAATTCTATCCGCACCTTTTGGAATAGAAATGGAGATTGGAGGAGACCTGTTCCCTCGCCTGAGCTGGAACACCTCATCAACTGGAGGTTGTATCGCGAATCTTCTAAAGGGCTGATGACCGAACTTGCTTGTCATCAATTACAAATAGGTAGCTGGGCTTTGCGCAAACTTCCAGAAAAAATCATGGGGCAGGGTGCTATAACCTTTTGGAAAGACGGCAGAGAGGTATATGATAATATTAGTTGTATATACGTCTTTGACGATGGGGTGAAAATGACATTTGACTCCGTTATTTCTAACAAATTTTATGGATTGGAAGAACAAATAATGGGTAATTTGGGAACAGTTGAGCTTGAGCGTGGCAAATATTTCTTTGAAGATGTTTCTCCTGCACCGGGATTTTTACAGATGGTAAACGACTTTGAAAATAAACTTTTTGGCTCACTTCCTTTTGCAGGAACGAGTTGGGCTCCGGAAACAGCAAACGAAAATAATGGTGAGTATATACTTGGCGAACGTCCAAATACAGATGGAACCTCGCTTTTATTGGATGCTTTTGTGGAAGCTGTCATCACTCGTCGACAACCTATTCGGATTGCAGAAGAAGGTTATTACGCAAGTGTTCTTTGCCTGCTAGGACATCAAGCTATTGAAGAAGGACGTATCCTTTCTTTTCCTGATGAATACAAGATTAATTATTTGAACCATAAACCTCAAACACAACTTGGAGTATGAAAGACACCCTTATAACTGCTCGAAGAAAGAAACATGAGATAATCACATTTCTGGTTTGCTTTTTGGTGGCCAATCTTGCCAATATTTATGCGATTATTGCTTATCATACCCCGGCTGTCGAACTGATTACTTCTATTTTGTATGTATTTATTTTTGCTGTTGCACTCTATATATTCTGGTGTTTAATACGATTGCTTAAATATGAAATAAGGATATTATTCTCAAGAAAATGAGAATGAAATGTGGCTGAATGAAAAACGATACTATACAACACCTGACAAAGCCTATGAGTAACGGAAGCCAGTTACTATACTCATGGTTTACTTCTATGCACACACGTGTTGACATTCTATTGCATGGACAAAATGAAAAATATATTCAGTATGAAATTATTAATTTGATACATGATGAATTAAAGCGATTGGAACAACTTGCCAATTTCTATGATGACAGCGAACTCTCGAGAATTAATAATGAAGCAGCTAAGCACCCGGTTAAGGTCAGTCCTGAGCTCTTTAAAATTCTTTCTATCTGTTTATTTGCGCACAAACGCACATTTGGTTGTTTCGATATTGCAATCCATTCCGATAATTATGATAAGGAAACTATCCATACTATAAACTTGTCAGCTGAAGATCAAACAATTTTTTTTAGTCAGCAAGGTGTACGAATAAATCTGTCCGGTTGCCTAAAAGGGTATGCTTTAGAACGAATACGAAGTATCCTAAATAATAACGGACAGGAAAACGCTTTGATTAACTTGGGCAACAGTTCAGTTCTTGCATTAGGTAATCACCCATACGGTGAAGGCTGGAAAGTTGGTTTCGGAAATGGAATGACTTGCGGCTGCGGCGAAGATGA
>Ga0074197_1002759_pt1 | contig 11640 bp, 16 predicted proteins | sample EPASupsiteSAE305_FD_64526 | JGI IMG/M metagenome (GOLD analysis project Ga0074197, IMG submission 64526) | Bioremediated contaminated groundwater microbial communities from EPA Superfund site, New Mexico - SAE3-05 reassembly with SPADES | ecosystem: Environmental > Aquatic > Deep subsurface >...
ATCGACATAGTTTCTGTGGCTCTAACTGGCCAAACCTAAGATTGCTCTTGGGCCCGTCTCCAGCTTGCGCTGAACACCCTGCTTTCTGCTGCCTGGACTTTCCTCTGCATTTAGAGTTAGGCTCAAATACAGCGATCATCCTTTCTCCAGAGTGGCCAATTATAGCACTTTTGGCTTAATTTTTCAGTAAAACCATTGACTTCATATTAGTAAATGCTAATATATATTTATGCGATCGATTTTTATTTCCTCGTTTGCCAACAAAACCCGCCTGAAGCTTTTGATGTGTTTGGGTCAGGGTGACAAAAACGTTACTGAGCTTATTAAGATCTGTGGCCTGAGTCAGTCGGCAGTTTCTCAGCATTTAGAGAAACTAAGGAAGGCAAGGCTCATCTTTGGTAGAAAAAACGGAAAGGAAATTGTCTATAAACTGACAAACACAAGATCTGCGGAAATTGCAAAGAATTTACTACAGCTTGAAAAGGAGGTGAAATAGAAGTGAAGATTAAAAAAGTAAAAGTTTATTCAACAGCAACCTGTCCATATTGCCGAATGGAAAAGGCTTGGCTTGAGGGGAATAAGGTTGAACATGAAGTTGTCTATGTCGACAAAGACCATAACGAAGCAATAAACATGGTTCGCAAAACCGGACAAATGGGAGTTCCTGTTACAGAAATAGAACTCGATGAAGGTAATCCGGAATTTATAATAGGATTTGATACGCCTCGCTTATCAGAAGTGTTAGGAATAAAAAACTAGTTATATTTTGATTCTCTCAGTCCTACGGGTATTTGTTCCTGATTTGTGGTATAATGCACTATCTAGCTTATAATTTTGGCCGTTTGGATAAACTTCTAATATTTAAGCTCGACGATATGAACAAACGACTTTTCGTAGCTGGCCTACCCTTTTCGAGCACTCAAGATGAGTTAAGAGATCTTTTTGCTAGTGTGGGGAATGTTGTGTCCGCATCGATTATTACCGATAGAGAAACTGGTAGATCAAAAGGTTTTGGTTTTGTGGAAATGGAAACTTCCGAGGAAGCATCTAGTGCAATCGCCAAACTTAATGACACTGATTTTGGTGGAAGAAAGTTGATTGTTGCTGAGGCCAAACCAATGGAGGAAAGACGTAGTAGACCCCAAGGGGGGGGGTTTGGTGGAAGAAGTGGGGGTTTTGGAAAGAGGGAGGATTTCGGAAGGCGCGAGGGAGGACGTGGAAGTTTTGGCAGGAGTGGAAAAAGTGGTCATAGACCGGGTAGAGGAGGATTTAGCAGATGAGCAAATGTCCACGTTGCGGAAAAGAGAGAGTAATAGTCTCCTCTCACGATGAGATGATATCTAAGTCAAAAATCACCTACACGCAAACTATTTGCCCTGATCCTGAGTGCCAAAAAGTAGTCGAAAAAAATCTTAAAAACGATGAGAAAAAACGGGCGGTATTGAAAGACGAACAGGAAAAAAGATTGCTCCAAAGATTGGCTGCTAAAAAAATCCTAAATATTTCTTAGATTCCTCCATTTAGTATAATATATCCATATGAGACTTCGGCACCGGGGTTTTACTCTGGTTGAGATTTTGATTGTTATTGCACTTATTGGAACTTTAGTAGTATTTTCCTCATTAAATATACCTACTCAAATTGCAAAAGCAAGGGACGCAGAAAGAAAAGGGGATATTGATGAAATCGGTAAATTTGTTGAAGAATTTTATATTGATACCGGTTGTTATCCTGTCTCAGTACCCGCTTGCGGAAATTCTTTTCGTCTGGGCAACAAAACTTATATTTCAAATATTCCCTGTGATCCCACAACATCAAATTCATATGTATATGTCAGTGAAATCAATTCCTGTCCCAGTTGGTTTCAACTTTATGGAAATTTGGATTATACAAAGGACAGCATTATAGATACACTTGGTTGTCGAAACGGCTGTGGACCAAAATGTCAGTTTAATTATGGAACGGCCAGTTCAAATGTAAGATTAAATCCATTTTGTCAAGAAATGGACAGTAACCCTCCTTCTGCGACATCTCCACCGGCCCAACAACCTTCTAATTTGCAATATGTTTGTGCCCCTGGGGGTGGTTGTGAAGCATTTATGTTCCCTGAACTTTCGGGTTGTCCGGATATTTATTTGGACGATTCGACATGTCAAGGCCAGTGTGGTGACCCAAAAAACAGGTGTCACGATTCGAGAGGAAAAACAAACTAAGGTTATCTTTCAGACATTTTCAAGGCGGAGATTTAAAATTTGCTAAAATACTTCTATGAAAATAATTGTCCAGCGGGTTAAAGAAGCGAAGGTTATTCTGATTTCCAACCAAAAAGTTACCGGAAGGATCGGAGAGGGACTTTTTGTTTTGGTCGGTTTTAAAAATGGGGATACGGAAAAAGAAGTTATAATGTTGGCAGAAAAGCTTTCAAAACTACGCGTTATGAAAGATGGGGAGAAAAAAATGAATCTTTCGGTAAAGGATACCGGGGCAAGCGTTTTAGTTGTCTCTCAATTCACGCTTTATGCAGATACCAAAGGAGGCAACAGGCCCAGTTTTGTAAATGCTGAAGGTCCTGTTAGGGCAAGGAAGCTTTATGAACTTTTCGTTAATAAATTAAAAGAAAAAGGGATTAGAGTCGAAACCGGAAATTTTGGTGATTACATGCAAATAGAAACGATAATGGATGGTCCTGTCACAATAGTTTATTCAGATTAATCTTTCTTTTCTTAAAAACTCCTCTAATTTTTTCTTTGAAGTAAATTGCCGGCCGATGGAAACAAAAAATTTATTCATATCTGGCCAATATTTTTTAGGAACAATTTTTACCAACTCCTTTTCTGTTTGTTCTGGGGTTTTTGTATGAACCCAGCCAAGAAGATTGCTGATTCTGTGGACATGGGTGTCTACGGCTATTGCGGGGACACTAAAAGCTCTGTTCAAAACTAAATTTGCGGTTTTTATTCCCACTCCGGGAAGAGTAATTAATTCCTTTTGAGTTTTTGGGACTTTTCCGCCATAACTTGTGAGAATGGTCTTCGCAAGCTTTTTAAGATATTTTGCTTTCGTTTTGTAAAAACCCACGGGATAGATCAACTTTTCAATTTCGCTGATTTCTAACTGGTCCAATTTCTCTAAATTTGGAGCTGTTTTAAATAGGTGCTTTGAAGATTCCAATGTAACCTCGTCTTTTGTTCTGGCAGACAGGAGAGTTGAAACCAAAGTCTTATACGGGTCGGAACCAAAAATCTCGAGGGGAACCAGAATGTAATTTTTTCTAAATACACAGAACACCTTTGAAAAATTCATATTAGTGGGGAACACAAAAGGGGCCGGTCATGCCGGTGCCCTTTTGCTTTAAACGTTTAAAATCAAAGGTTATTTACCTCCGATCTTGAACATGGTTGTGCCACAGACTTCACAAACAGCCTTTGTGGCTTTCTTACCATTTTTCATGGTAACTTCTTGTGCGTCTTTTCCTTCTCTCTTGGCGCGGCACTTTACACAGTACATCATAATTTCTCACCTCCAGTCTTCAGGACAGAATAAATTTGCTCCAGGCTAAGTATACCACCAGCTCCAGTATTAATATGAGGCTGATACGAATTAAGCTCCGCACGATATCCTTCTGATTGGTGGCTGTAGCCTCGGCTTGTGCCAAAGATTCGGCCCTTTTGGCATGCCTGGTCGAGCCTAATGTTATATTTTTGCTAAATTTAGTTTCCCCCTTGACACGAACTTTTTTTATTGGCCTTGGTTCCCAAGAAACCAGGAACCCGTAATGGGGATTTTCCTTGTTTTTTCTGGTCCGCGTTTCTACCATACCCTTAGTCTATATCTCCTTGACACTAACTTTTCAAGATGTAAAAATGGCACAAGCCTGATAGGAACCTGATGCAAAACTTGAGTATATATATTTATGTCATTTTTGGAGTTTGGCTTTTGGCTTTAAGCTTTTTTTTGTGTCGTTTTTTTGCTCTTTATAAAAAGTTAACGAAGGGAATTGAAGTAACCGATATTAAAAAAATACTGGAGAAAATATTAGTTCGTGGAGACGAAAATACTAAAAACATCAAAGAGCTTGTTAAAAGAATTGATGTGATCGATGATAATGACAGGCGTCATATTCAAAAAGTTGGACTTGTAAGATTCAATCCATTTAGTGAACTTGGCGGAGACCATAGTTTTTGTCTGGCTATTCTCGATGATAGAGATACGGGGGTTGTTATCACCGGTCTACATACCAGAGACAGAACAAGAGTTTATATGAAAGATATTAAAAATGGCAAAAGCAGTCTTGAACTCTCCGTAGAGGAAAAGAAAGCAGTTGTTGATGCGCAAAAAAGCAAATAAGTGATAGAATAAAAAATACGTTATTTTTATGGATAAATTTAGTTTTAAAAATTTGTTCGGATCAAAAAAAAGTGTAGTTGTTGCGAGTTTTATTGGTCTTTTCCTGATCTCTGTGGGGATTTCTCTTGCGGTCTTTTATTATGTTTCTCCTCAAGGGGCCTCGAAACTTCTCAGCGGAGTTGGCAAGAAAACTAAAATTAACATAAATCTTCCCAAAACTGAGGAATGTCCAATAAATGGTCAGATGTACACCAAGGCAGAAAGTGAAATTTGGAGTGAGCGACGTCCCGTTACCGCAATGGTTGAAAATCATGTCGAGGCAAGACCGGAATCCGGCTTATCGCGCGCCGATGTTATTTATGAGGTTGTAGCAGAGGGTGGAATTACCAGATTTATGTCAGTGTTTTATTGCGGTGCCGCAGCCGAGAATGTTCAAGCGGCTCCAATTAGAAGTGCCAGGGTTTATTTTATAAATATGGCTGCGGGTTATGGAAAAGATCCTATTTTTCTACATCAGGGAGGGGCGAATAATATATGCAGTACTTGTCCGGGTGGTGTTAAGCCAAGCTCCCAAATTGACCCTACAGTTAACACCGTAACACTACTTGAGAAGTTGGGTTGGGGTGGAGGTTCAGACGGCAACAATTTTGATGGTGGTTATAATATCGGCTATCCCATCGTTATTCGCAATCAATATCGTTTGGATGGCAATAATGCCTCCGCTTGGGAACATGCCGTCGTTGCCGATCTTGATGAGGTCTGGAAAGAGGCCGGCAAGAGAGGTTATAACTACGAGGACAGCAGTGGCACTGCCTGGACGGAAGGTTTCAGAAAATGGCTTTTTCAAGATGGGAAAGCGGCAATTTCACCGCTAGCCTCTGACATTAAATTTAATTTTTGGGAGAGTATGCCTGGTTATGATGTTGAATGGAAGTATGATTCTGCTACAAATTCTTACTTAAGATTTAATGGTGGAAGTGCCCATGTTGAATGGGAGTTTGATAAACCCCAGCTTTCCGCGAAAAATGTTGTGATAATGTTTGTGGCTGAAAAGGGTCCTGTAGACACGGAACATCATATGTTCTATCAGGTTATTGGAACGGGTAAATCCTTAATTTTTCAGAATGGTGAAGTGATTCAGGGAACATGGAAAAAGGCATCTGCGCTTGACAGGGAGGTTTTTTATGATACAAATGGGAAAGAGATAAAGATGGTTAGAGGACAGACCTGGGTAGAGTTAGTTCCCGCTAAAAACGCGGTAACCTATTAAATTTTAACTGCTCCAAAAAAATAGATGGCAAATTTAGCAGACATAATTACTTCAAAGGTAAGAATAAAAATTTTGGAGCTGTTTTTCTCCAATCTTAAAGAGGTTTATCATGTGAGAGGGATTGTCAGGGAAACAGAAGAGGAAATTAATGCTGTGAGACGCGAGTTGACCAAACTTGAAAAAGATGGAGTACTTCGCAAGGAACCCCGCGGCAATAGAATTTATTATTCAATTAGGCCCGAATATCCGCTTTTTGGCGATTTAACCTCAATGGTTGCCAAAACCACAGGTTTGGGCAAAATAATAATTGAGAATAAAAATAAAATTGGAAGAGTTTCTTTTGTAATGTTTTCCGGAAAATTTGTCAGACACAAAGAACACAAAAGGGATGACGATGTCGATATTTTGGTTGTTGGAGAAGTTGTTTTGCCGGAGTTGGCCTCAATAATTAGAGCCGAAGAAACCAGCAGAAGTAAAGAAATTAACTATACAGCAATGAGTAGAGATGAATTTGATTTTAGAAAAAAGAGGCGCGACCCATTTCTTCTGGGAATTCTGTCCGGTAGTCGGGTAATGATAATAGGCGATGAGGAAGACCTCGTAGGGTAATTCATATGTCTGGAACTCCCCTTAAAAAATTCATATTTATCATAGTTTTGGCCTTGGCAGCAACTTTTATAAGTTTACCCCAAAGTTTTTCTGTTTTTGGTAAAAAAATAAATCGCCCAAATATAAATATAAATATCGGTAAGTTTTCACTTCAACGTGATCTTGGGATGCATCTGGGATTGGACTTGGCTGGCGGAAGTCAGCTTGTCTTTGAAGCAGATATGAACAAAGTTCCTGCCGATAAGAAATCCGACGCTCTGACTGGAGTAAGAAATATTATAGAAAATAGAGTAAATATGTTTGGGATTTCAGAATCCACCGTCCAGACATCGAATTTTGAAGGCAAAGATAGAATAATAGTCGAGCTTCCCGGAATTAGTGATACCCAAACCGCAATTAATCTTATTGGCAAGACTGCACAATTGTCTTTTGCAGAAATTATAGAGTCGGTCGTTGCCGGAAGTGCTACCCCGTCCGCAACTCTTGTTCCGACAGATCTAACAGGTGCCGACCTCAAAAATGCCCAGGTTGTTTTTGACGGAAGTACCGGAGTTCCCGCAATTTCGATCCAATTTAGCGAAGAGGGTGGTAAAAAATTTGCCGAAATTACGGGAAGAAATATAGGAAAGGAACTGCCGATAATACTTGATAATCAAATCATTTCGGCACCTACCGTTCAGGAGCAGATAACCGGCGGAAATGCACAAATATCCGGAAGTTTTACGGTTGATGAGGCAAAAGGGCTGGCGATCCAACTTAATGCCGGGGCGCTTCCCGTTCCTATACAGCTAATTGAGGAGAGAACAATAGAAGCCACACTTGGGGCTCTGTCGGTAAGACAGAGTGTCGTAGCAGGTGTAGTTGGACTTTTAATGGTTGGTCTCTTCATGATTCTGTCGTATGGAAAACTTGGTTTAGTTGCAGATGTCGGACTTTTTATATTTTCTGTAATCTCTTTGGCACTCTATAAATTGATTCCTATTACGTTGACACTTCCCGGAATTGCCGGATTTATGTTATCGATTGGGATGGCGGTTGATAGTAATATTTTGATATTTGAACGATTTAAAGAAGAGAAATTGAAACGAAACATTTCGGATGCACTAGAAGTCTCATTTGGAAGAGCGTGGGATTCTATAAGAGATGCCAACGTTGCAACAATAATTACATCCTTAGTGTTAATGAATCCACTGGATTGGTCGTTTCTTCAGTCGTCCGGTCCTGTCAGGGGGTTTGCCATCACACTACTCATGGGAATAATCATAAGCCTATTTACCGGGATTTATGTAAGTCGGAATTTATTAAGAATTTTTGTAAAGGAGAAAAATAAATGAACTGGATGAAATACCGTTGGCTTTATTTACTTCTATCCGGAAGTTTAATTATTTTTGGAATATTCTCGATGTTTAACTGGGGTTTCAATATTGGGGTCGATTTTACTGGCGGAAGTCGCTTGGAATACAGACTTCCTGACGGGAGTATAAAAATCTTTAAAGGCGCTTCTGTAGATCAAGTCCAAAAGGAAGAAATAAAAGTAAATTTGGAAAAAGAAGTCGGGGGAACGGTGACCGAGGTGAAATTTGAAAATGTTGGTCCTGCAGTTGGGCCGGAAACGATCAAGAAAACAATTTACGCCCTTCTGATTTCGGCCATAGCAATACTTTTATGGATTGCCTATCAGTTCAAAAGTATCAAATTTGGCGTTTCGGCAACGCTGGCAACAATTCACGATATTTTGGTTGTAGTCGGAAGTTTTTCAGTTCTTGGGCACTTTTTTGGTGCCGAACTGGATTTTCTTTTTGTGACAGCCGTTCTTACTATTCTTTCATTTTCTGTTCATGACACCATCGTTGTATTTGACAGAATCCGCGAAATGCGAAAAGGTCGGATGGGTGACCCTTCCGAATTTGCAGACGAGGCAATTAGTGAAACAATGGTCAGGTCTATCAATAACTCGTTCACAATTATATTTATGCTTTTGGCGTTGATACTTCTGGGTGGAGACACAATTAGATGGTTTGCAGTGGCGCTTCTTATAGGGACGATCTCCGGAACTTACTCATCACCTTTTGTAGCGGTTTCAATTCTCGTGACATGGGACGAACTCTCCAGAAGAATTAAATCCGGGAAAAACACTAAATAATTTTTCTGAAACCTTTTAATTCTTTGAGTAGTGTTTCTTTGTCATTTTCAATTTCCTTTTTCACGACCTTATCGAACAGATCGGCTAAGATTTTACCTACCACAGGTCCCGGATTAAGCTGAAGGGTTTTCATTACGTCATTTCCGTCAATTTTTAAATCATTGACAGAGAAAGGTTGTTTTTGTACTTCAATTATTCTTTTTTTAAACTCTTCAAGGCGCCAACTAGTTTCGCGAGCGCCGCCGCCAAGTCTGTCTGCAACGCGAAGCGCCAGCATATCTTCAACATTTTCTAAACCCACATTCCGTAAAAATCTTCGTAGGGCTGAGTCGGTTTGTCTTTCGTCAACTGAAAATTGATGCCAGCGGATAAGTCTTATAAATTTGTCCTTTTCTTTATTAGAAAATTTAAGTCTGTCTGCAATGTTTTCGGCTATTTTTGTAGAAACCATTTCGTGGTTGTAAAAAGTTATTACTCCCGTACCTAATTTTCTGTAAGTCTGTGGCTTTCCAATATCGTGGATTAAGGTTGCAAATCGAGTTACAGGGTCTTTTGATTTACAATTTTTCAAGGACATTAAAAGATGGTTGCCAACATCATAAATGTGATGTCTTCCCGGCGACTTCTGCTCAACTCCGAAACATTTTTCCATTTCCGGTAAAATTTCCTGCATGAGTCCGCAATTTTTAAATATAGTTACCCCGTCGTATGGATTCGGTGAGGATATAAGTTTGAAAAACTCTTCCTTTACCCTTTCTTTGGCAATTTTATTTATTAATGGTGCATTTTTTTTAATTGCCTCAAAAGTTTTTTCTTCGATTGTAAATCCAAGCTCGGCTGCAATTCTTACCGCCCTCATCATTCTTAAGGCATCCTCAGAAAATCGGGCATCAGGATCGCCCACTGCGCGAATTAATTTATTTTTGATATCTTCCTGGCCTTTATACAAATCGATCACTTCAAGATTTTTATTAAGAGCAAGTGAATTAATCGTAAAATCGCGTCGGGATAAATCTTCCTCAAGCGTTTTTCCCCAACTGATTTTGTCTGGATGTCTTGCGTCAGAGTAACCCTCTTCAGTTCTGAAAGTTGTGATTTCATGGGGTTTTTCGGGGTCATCGGGGTTATCGGTAAAAACCGTGCCAAACTGATTATTGTAAAGCCCGCCGGGAATGATCTTTAAAATCTCTTCGGGGGTAGCACTCGTGGTAAAATCCCAATCGTTCACAAATCTACCCATTAGAGTATCTCGTACAGCTCCACCGACAATGTAGATTTCATGTCCTTCCTGGGTAAATTTTTCCAGAATTTCCTCTACAGATTTTGGCAACTTAATATTTGTCATTATTTGATTATAACAGCTATGGTTTCTTCTGCCGATGAAGTATCATATACTTCTGGTATGAAATGGGAAATATTAAGAAAAGAAAAAGCGGAAAACAGCAGGCAGATAATTAAAACACTTCTAAAAAATCGAGGAATTAAAACAGAGAGAGAAGAAAAAGAATTTTTCCACCCCACGGATCCCAGAAAAATAAAATTAAAAACATTGGGGATCAGTGATAAGTCTGTAAAAAAGGCTATCACCAGAATCAAAAGAGCCAAAAGGAATAAAGAATTTGTAGTTGTTTATGGAGACTATGATGCTGATGGGATTACAGCAACGGCCGTAATGTGGGAGGCTTTACATTCTTTAGGACTTGATGTTTTACCGCACATACCCGATAGATTTGAAGAAGGGTATGGCATCAATGCCGAAAGCGTTAACAGTTTAAAATTAAAAATTAAAAATTTAAAATTAATTGTTGCAGTAGATAACGGCATTGTTGCATATGAAGGTATAAGAAAGGCTAAAGAATTGGGGATAGATGTGATTATTGTTGATCACCATCAAAAAGGGAAAGAAAAAAATCATGCGTTCTCTATCATTCATTCTACATTGGTTTGCGGCTCTGCTCTTGCTTGGTTTTTTACGAAGGAACTATCTACGGTTCAGGATTTACCGACCACTGGTTTGGAACTTGCTGCTATCGGAACGATTGCCGACCAGATGCCTCTTATAGGGCCTAATAGGTCGATTGTTAAATATGGACTTGAAGAATTAAATAATACGAAAAGACCCGGGCTCATGGAACTTTTTAAAGAAGCGGGGATAGAAAATGTCGGTGTTTATGAGGTTGGCTATATGATCGCTCCGAGAATAAATGCAATGGGACGCCTTAAACAGGGAATCGAATCATTACGTCTACTTTGCACAAAAAATAAATTAAAAGCTTTTGAGATTGCAAAAAATATTGGAGGTACCAATTCCGAACGGCAAAAAATCGTTGAAGAAGTACTCATACTTGCCCGCAAAAGTGTAACCAGTCAAAAAATTATTGTTGTAGCGGGAGAAAATTATCATGAAGGGGTAATTGGTTTGGCAGCTGGACGTTTGGTCGAAGAATTTTACCGTCCTGCAATTGTATTTTCCACAAAAGGGGAGATTTCAAAAGCTTCTGCACGGTCAATCTCCGGATTTAATATTATTGAAGCGATAAGAGCTGTGGGTCTTCACTTAGAAGGCGGCGGACATCCAATGGCTGCGGGATTTTCAATTGAAACCGTTAAAATTGAAAAGTTTACAAAGGAAATAAACAAGTTTGCCGATAAACTGTTGACAGATGAATTGCTGCAAAAAAAATTAAGAATCGACATGGAACTTAATTTCGGAGAAATTAACCCAGGACTGATCGAACAACTTAAACAATTTGAACCGACTGGGTTGGGAAATCCTGGTGCGACTTTTGTGACGCGCGGCGTAGAAATTATTAGTGTAAAGTCGGTTGGTAGAGAGGCAAGGCACCTCAAGCTGAAACTAAAGCAAGGCGAACACATTTTTGATTCAATATATTTTGGTGGGGGAGAAATTTACCCAAACCTGGTCCCTCAAATGAAAATCGATATTGTCTACTCAACGGAGGATAATTTCTGGAACGGGTACAGGAGCATACAATTAAAGCTCAAAGATCTCCGTTTTTCCTAAAAAGGTCAGTCATAATTTGAATTTCTTCATAAGTTACGGCTTTGGGTTCCTTTTTTAAACTGGGCACATTAAAGACGGCGCTTGCTTCTTCGTTTGAAAGTCTTCCTTTGTAAATTCTGGCTCTGGGGCATGTATTAACATCTTCTTTTGAGCACGCCTGGTCCGCGGTGATATAACCGTTTTCGATTAAATTTTGATGAAAGGCGCATTGCCCTTCATATTTACATCTTTCATTCATAGTTAAAT
>Ga0074197_1002760_pt1 | contig 11638 bp, 10 predicted proteins | sample EPASupsiteSAE305_FD_64526 | JGI IMG/M metagenome (GOLD analysis project Ga0074197, IMG submission 64526) | Bioremediated contaminated groundwater microbial communities from EPA Superfund site, New Mexico - SAE3-05 reassembly with SPADES | ecosystem: Environmental > Aquatic > Deep subsurface >...
GACAACTATCCAGGTTTCGTTGAAGGCGTGTCCGGGTTTGACCTGATGGACAAAATGACCGCCCATGCCGATCGCTTTGGCCTGGAAAAAAAATTCGCCACCATCACTTCTCTCGATTTAACAGGAGACATTAAATCGGTTACCCTGGAAAATGGGGAGGTGCTCACCGCTCGAACCATTATCCTCTGCACCGGGGCTAAACCGAGAAAGCTCGACATCATCGGCGAATACGAATTCTCAGGCCGAGGTGTTTCCTATTGTGCCACCTGCGACGGCCCCTTTTACCGCAATCAGGAGATTGCTGTTGTCGGGGGTGGCAACACCGCCATCCAGGACGCCCTGCACCTAACCAAATTTGCCTCGAAAGTCACCATCATTCACCGCCGCGGCGAGTTACGTGCCACAAAAATCCTCCAGGAAAAGGCTTTCTGTAATCAAAAAATCGATTTTCTCTGGAACACCCAGGTGATGGAGATCAGGGGAGACAAAAGTGGTGTTGATAGTCTCCTGCTCAGACACCACGACGGCGACGAATCAGTCCTGAAGGTGACCGGTATTTTCGTTCTGATCGGCATAGCCCCCAACAACGAGATTCTGCCCCTGGAGCACCTCCGCACGGATGACGACGGATTCATCGTCACGGATCAAGAAATGGCCACATCCATCCCTGGTGTCTATGCGGCCGGTGACCTCCGCAGCAAACGATCCCGGCAAATCATCAATGCCGCCGGCGAAGGCGCTGTCGCCGAGTTATCCATCGAGCATTACCTTGGCAACCAGGCCCCGGATACCCCCCTCAACTGCAGCGAATAGAGGATTTACCATGCCCATGTCCCGAAACACATCGTTCACCAATGGATCCAAGCGTCTTCTGGTGGTCCTTCTCGTGGTGACTGCCGCCACCTTGTCAGGCTGCTCGACCTTCAGCGGCATGTTCAGCAAATTCAGTTTCGGCGAGGACGAAGATCCCAAATCGCTCCCGCCCGAAACCCTGATTGTGCAAGGGATGGACGCCTACAATACCGGCAACTACAGCGAGGCCAACAAAAACTTCAAACTCATCCTCGACGAGCATCCGTTCAGTGCCCAGGCCATGCTGGCCGAACTGAAGTCGGCCGATGCCCACTATTACAACAAACAGTACGCGGAGGCCAAAACCCTGTACAAGGCCTTCGAGGAACGTCATCCCACCAACGAAGCTATTCCCTATGTTCTGTTTCAGATCGGGATGTGCGATTATAGCCGCTCCGACCGCATCGACCGGGACGCCTCCGGCCCTCAGGAGGCAATCAAATCCTTCACCCGTCTGATCAACGCTTATCCCCAGTCGCCCTACTCCAAGGAAGCCAAGACAAAAATAAAAGATTCCAAAGAGTTCCTTGTCAACCACGAGTATCTGGTCGCAGTTTTTTATGTCCGGACCGCTCGCTATGACGAGGCCAAACACCGCCTCAAATATCTGCTGGCCAGGTACCCCGAATCCAACCTGGCCCCACAGGCTAAATCCCTTCTGGAACAGTTGGAGGCAGGAAATCAGCCCGAGTGGGGCATGAACCGGTGGCTGCCGGAGTTTATGACCAAAGCGCCCGCGGACAGAAAGGAGATGGCACCATCTGAGGACCGCCCTACCGAAACAACGAAAACTGAAAGCAGTCAGCCCGAAACCGACTCGAAATAACGACCAAGGAATTGCACAGGCGGTTCAACCTTGCCAACAAGGCTGGACCGCCAGCCATTGCAGCAGTGTTTCGACAGATTGATTGGTGTTCAACTGGATGCAATCGTCTTCAAGCTCCGCATCCGGCAGTTCAAAACTTTGCCGCTGGTGCAGGTAGATCTCCCAGCGGCCATCGGACACAGCTTCCGGGTCGCGAGCACGCAGCGCAAGCCGGCGTCGCACCTCATCCTCCGGGCAGGTGCAGAAGATAAAGACGCACCGCCCCCCCATCGCCGCAGCCACGGACCGGACTAGGTTCCGATCACCCCGCCTGCTGTAGGAACCATCCAGCACCACCATCCTCTCACCCAAAGAAAAATCGTTACTGGCCTTATCTAGCATGGTCTGGTAGGTCTTCTCGGTAAACGCAGGCGAGTAAATACCTTGCCCCACCCTGTCCGGACGCTTGTCGGAGGCCTGCAAGCCAGCCAGTTCCTTGCGCACCCGGTCAGTATTGTAATAGGCTGCCCGGCATTGATCAGCCCAGGCCTTGCCAAGGGTCGACTTCCCCGAGGCGGTCATTCCGAAAAAAACCACGATGATTTTTCCGGCAATCAGTTGACCAGGGCTGCGTTCAGGCGGTTGCATAACGCTGGGCCAAACGGAAATATCTGGCGGCATTCTCGATATTGGCTTTTCTGGCCACCGGATCAACCGCCGGATCGGCTGCGGTGAATAGGCCGATTTTACCGCGCACATAAGCACGATAGCATTTGTAAAAATTGAGTATCTCCATCAAGCCATGATCCCCAGTTGCCCGCACGAACTGTTCGATAAAGCGGCCGGCCAAGGAATCCAGGCCGTAATACTCCAGATCCATGGCCAGAAAGGCCACATCACTGGCCACATCGCAATAGCGAAAGCGCTGATTAAACTCGATGCAGTCGTAAATGTAGACCTTATCAGCCAGGCAGATGTTGGCGGAATAGAGATCGCCATGGCAGTCGCGGATGTATCCGCCGTCGATCCGTTGCTGGAACAACGCCTCGTTGCCAAGAAATTTTTGAGCGTAGGAACGAATGCTATCAAACTGTTCTTGCCCCAGGGCCCCCTGGCCGATGAAGCTTTGGGTCTGCTCGAAATTTTCCAGGACGTTAACCGCAACCGCTTCGGCCGTGCCAAATCGGGTAATTTCGCCGCCACCCTCGGCCCGCCGGTAAAAATCAGCCAGCACCGTGACCAGGGCATCAATATGCTCCTCGCGCAGTTCGCCTGCACGAATCAGATGGCCCATCATCCGCTCTTCCGGCATTCTCGCCATCTTGACCCCGTACTCCACGACCGATCCTGGGCCGTTCAAGGCATAGCCACCGTCCGGCTCGCTGGTGACAGTAACCATGCCGAGGTAAATGTCAGGGCAAAGCCGCCGATTGAGCAACAATTCCTGCTCGCAGCAGAGACGCCTCTTTTCCAGGTCGGAAAAATCAAGAAACCCGAAATTCACCGGTTTTTTGAATTTATAGACAAAATCGCCGGCCAAAATCACCGAGGAAATGTGCGTTTGCACCAACCTGATGTCGGCGGCGGGATGATCGTAGCGCGCAGGTTGCAGCAGCGCTTGCAAAAAAGGAGGAAGATGGTCGTTGCCCATGGAATGCTCTCCGGCTGCTCGAGGCAGCTCCGCTGTAATGAACTGTTGGCGGCAATCTAACAGAACAGGACTGGACCGTAAACTGTTTACGCACCGTTTTTGTCATGGTAGAGTTTCCGGCCAACTCATGAGAAACCACTTCATATGAATGAACAATCGCTTGCAGCCCTGTTACATCAAGTCCGCACCGGCACGCTTGAGATCCGCCAGGCCCTTGACCAACTACGCCGCTGGCCGGTGGAAGTCCTGGAATCGGCACGGATCGACCATCATCGCCTCCTTCGCACCGGACTACCGGAAGCGGTGTTCGGTGAGACCAAAACCATTGAGCAGCTCACTGAGATTCTGGCAGCCATGCTGCGGACCCCATCGGTGGTTCTGGCCACGCGGGTGACGCCGGAGAAAGCGAAATCAGTCCTGACCAGCCTGCCCGAACTGACCTATCATCCGACAGCACACATCCTGACCGGCAATGATCAGCACATCCCGGCCGATAGCGGTTGCGGAACCGTGGTCATCGTCACCGCCGGTACCTCGGACCTGCCAGTGGCGGAAGAGGCCCGCATCACCTTGCAGTGGTTCGGTCATGAAGTGGCCACCATCTACGATGCCGGCGTCGCGGGTATCCACCGGATCCTTGCCCACTCGGCTCTGCTGCAACAGGGCCGGGTGATCATTGTCGTGGCGGGTATGGAAGGTGCTCTGCCATCGGTGGTGGCCGGCCTGACCGGAGCGCCGGTGATCGGCGTGCCGACCAGCATCGGTTATGGCGTTGGAGCGGGCGGTTATTCCGCCCTGCTTGGCATGTTGAACAGTTGTTCTCCCGGGTTGGCGGTGGTCAATATCGACAACGGTTTCGGCGCGGCCTGCATGGCGGCGGCTATTAACCGAAAAAGTTAGGCAATCATCACCCTCTTTCTTCTACTTCCGTATTCCAGTCGCCACCAAAACTGATCCTTTTTCCGACAAAAATTCGATCGCCTCATTGCAGGAAGCAGTGTATGGACGTATAATCTGTCCGTTTTGACACAAACGGCGTCACCCTCCCTTTCACCCAGCTACAGGTACCATACCAATGAATTCCACCTTAAAACTCAAAATCGGGCTTGTGCTCTTTTTGATTTTCTTTTCCGGACTCGCTCTTACCCCCTCCCTGTATCACGACCTACCGGACTGGTGGAAAAAATACCTCGCCCCTGCCGGACTGAAATTGGGCCTCGACCTCCAGGGCGGCATGCACATTGTCCTCCAGGTCGATCTGGAAAAAGCGGCAGAGAACTCCCTGGATCTCTCGGCCTCGGATTTCAAGGCAGCATTGGCGGAAAAGAACATCAATGCCGTACGGATGGAATCCGGTAGCCCGAAGAGCATTCTGTTTACCCTGCCCAACATCGGCGCCATCGATAGCGTCAAACAGATCCTGACCGAGCGGTTCCCCAATCTTGACAGTCAGGTGCAGGCCGAATCCGGTGCCTTTCCCCGCATTACCCTGCAACTCAAAGATGATGAAATCGATTTCATAAAAAAGAATGCGGTCAATCAGTCGCTTGAAATCATCCGCAACCGGATCGATCAGTTCGGCGTGGCCGAGCCGATCGTCTTGCGCCAAGGGGAAAACCAGATTGTCGTCCAGCTTCCCGGCGTCAAGGATCCGCAAAGGGCCATGGCGCTCATCGGTCAGACCGCCCAACTCGAGTTCAAAATGGTGGCCGAGACAACCGGAATCAATCTGGCGCAAATGATCGACGAGGTGGTCAAAGCGGGCCAGTGGCGTGAGAACGAAAGCAGAAAACAACTCAATCTGGCCCTGCAGAACCGGTTGCCACAGGGAACCGAAATCTATTTCGAAAAGGTGGTCGACAATAAGACCAAGAAAGAATCCAAGGCGCCCATTCTTTTGGAAAGCCCGGTGCTGATGACCGGGGAGATGGTGAAAAACGCCCAGGTCCGTATCGGTGGCACCTTCAACGAACCCTATGTCAGTCTCGACCTGACCTCCCGCGGCGGCCAGGTTTTCGCAGCCCTTACTGAAAAAAGCGTCGGCAAGCGGCTGGCCATTGTCCTGGATGAAATCGTCCGCTCGGCCCCGGTGATCCGGGAAAAAATACTCGGTGGCAGCGCCCAGATCTCCGGCAGCTTCACCCATAACGAAGCTACTGACCTAGCCATCGTTCTCCGCGTCGGCGCCCTGCCGGCTCCGGTTGACGTTATCCAGAACCTGACCGTCGGTGCCAGCCTGGGCCAGGATTCCATAAATAAAGGATTGTTCGCTGGCCTACTCGGCACCATCTTGGTTGTTGTCTTCATGATGGTTTATTACCGACTTTCGGGCGTCATTGCCAACCTGGCCCTAATCCTGAACATGCTTCTGTTGTTCGCCGGCTTGGCCTTGCTGGGCTCGACCCTGACTCTTCCCGGCATCGCCGGTGTCATCCTGTCCATCGGTATGGCTGTCGACGCCAACGTGCTGATCTATGAACGGATGCGTGATGAGTTCGCTTTAGGCAAATCAGTCAAATCAGGGGTGGATGCCGGTTTCAATAAGGCCTTCTGGAGCGTGGTCGACGCCCAGATCACCACCTTGATCACCGCCCTTGTTCTCTTCCTCTTCGGTACCGGGCCAATCAAGGGATTTGCCATTACTTTGTCCCTAGGCATTATCTTTAATCTCTTTGCCGTACTCTTTGGCTGCCGCCTCGTTTACGACATTCTTTTCAGCTACAAAAAAATCAAAAAAATCAATTTTTTCGAACTGGTGCACAAATCGAGTTTCGACTTCATGGCGGTGCGGAAAGTCGCCTTCACCATCTCCGGCGCACTTGTTCTCCTTGGACTGGTGGCCTTCGTCCAGATAGTGCGGGGACATGCCAACATGGGCATCGATTTCTCCGGCGGTACCCTGCTGCAGTATAAAACCGAAAAACCATTTGCCCTCCAGGATGTGCGTAGCGCCCTGACGAACAACGGATTTCCCGGTGTCGACCTTCAGCAGGTGACCAATGAAAACCGGCTAATTGTTAAAATTAAAAAATCCGAAGAAAAGGTCAGCAACCTGAGTGATGACATAACCGCCGTCCTTGCCAAGGAACAGGCCGACCAGGGTTTCTCCTTGGAGAGCACATCGGAAATCGGCTCCTCGGTTTCGGCCGATCTCCGCAACAAGGCATTGCTTTCCATCGCCTTGTCTATGGTGGGAGCGGTTCTCTACTTGGGCCTGCGTTTCGATGTTCGATTCGGCCTGGCGGCCACCGTGGCCACCTTCCACGACGTGCTCATTGTTCTTGGTGTTTGTTGGCTGATGAATATGGAAATGACCCTGTTGATCATCACCGCCCTGCTCACCCTCGCCGGTTACTCCCTCAACGACACCGTGGTCATCTTCGACCGTATCCGCGAAAACAAGGAAAAAAACGAGGCCCTCGGGCTCCACGAAATCATCAACATCTCCATCAATCAGGTGCTGGCCCGTTCGATCATCACCGTGCTCACGGTGCTTTTCACCGTCACTTCCCTCTTTTTCTTCGGTGGTTCCACCCTCCATGATTTCTCGTTTACCCTGCTGATCGGCTTGCTGACCGGTACGTACTCTTCCATCTTTGTCGCCAGTCCGCTTCTATCCATTAAGGTAAGGGCCAAACAGTGAAACCAGAAAACATGCCGGAACATTTTCAGCCCGCCATGGCGGAGCAGCAGTTTATCTTTGCCTGCCATCCTGCTGTTCCCTGTTTCACCGAATGTTGCCGGGAGTTGGATCTGGCTCTGACCCCGTATGATGTTCTCCGGTTAAAACGGCAGTTGCAGCTCACCTCCGGCCAATTTCTTGAACGGTATGTGATCATAGAATGGGATGAAACGCAGGTATTCCCCACCTGCTACCTAAGCATGGTGGACGATGGCCGGGCATCCTGCGTGTTTGTCTACGAACAGGGATGTTCGGTGTACGCCGACCGCCCAGGAAGTTGCCGGGCCTACCCGGTAGGCAGAGGGGCGGCAAGGGACGGCAACGGCGCTCCAGTCGAGTCGCTGGTCCTGTTGCGCGAACCCCATTGCCTGGGTTTTGCAGAGGGGTGTCAGCAGACAGTGCGGACGTACCTGCTCGACCAAGGGCTGGAGGTCTACAACCGCTTCAACGACGCGCTGCTGCCGTTGGTACAGCATCCGAACATCCAAAACCGGGCATTCCGGCCCTCACGGCAACAACTCGACCAGTACATACTGGCCCTGTATGATCTGGATCAGTTTCGCCGGCAAATAGCAGCTGGCCACATTGCTTTGCATCGACCACTTACTCCAGCGCAATTGAAGGGGTTGGCCGGGGACGATGAAGAGCTGTTGCTCTTTGGCATATGCTGGTTGTTGCAGGAATTCTTCGGTGAATAGCCCGGAAACAAAGGCAAACCCCTGCCGATGAACACATCCAACTTCATCGCAGCGGATCTTCTGAAGCGTCTCAGAAAAATCAGCCTTTCCTTCTGTGTCACCGAAGGCGGCTCGCACGGTCCCGACCATAGCGAACGGGTGTTCCGCACCGCCATGACCATCGGTTGGCAGATGGGAGCCGGGTTGGCTGTCCTCGCGCCTGCCGCCCTGCTCCATGACATCGGCCGCAAGGAAGAGAGTCTGAGTCGGGGGCGAGTCTGCCATGCCAAACTCGGGGCGGAAAAAGCGGCACCCCTGTTACGCAACCTGGGATATTTGGAATCTGAAATTGAGGCGATTTGCCACTGCATTCGCACCCACCGTTTCCGCAGCGGCCTGCGGCCGGTATCGCTGGAGGCTGAAATACTCTACGATGCCGACAAACTCGACTCCATCGGGGCCATCGGTATCGGCCGGGCCTTTCTCTTCGCCGGTCAGATCGGCGCCCGTCTCCACAATCCGGAGCAGGACCCAACTGACACCTCGGCATACTCGCTGGAAGATACTGCCTACCGGGAATTCCAGGTCAAGATGTCGAAAGTTCGCAACCAGATGCTCACCCCAGTGGGGATGGAAATGGCCGAACAGCGACATGCGTTCATGCAAACCTTTTTCGATCAACTCACCAGGGAAACCAACGGCACGCTGCCGTGAATCCCACAACCTCCTTCTTCCTCCATGCTCAAACTTGTCGTTTTTGATTGTGATGGTGTCATGTTCAATTCACGGGAATCAAACCGGATCTACTACAACCATCTCCTCCAGGCCTTCTCCTGTCCGCCGATGGATGAGGAAGAGCTCAATTATGTTCACATCCACAATGTCACCACCTCGGTTGCCCATATCTTCCGTCACCATAGCCATATAGCCCTGGATGAGGTCAACGCCCACCGCCGCAGTCTCGATTATACACCCTATCTCAGCCACATGACCATGGAACCGGACCTGATCTCGTTTTTGAAAATGATCAAACCCCGGTATCACACCGCGATCTCCACCAACCGCACCGACACCATGGAAATTATCCTTGACACCTTTGCCCTGCGCCCCTGGTTCGACATGGTGGTCACTGCCCTTGTTGCCCCACGCCCCAAGCCAGCACCGGATGGACTAGAGATGATCCTGAAGCACTTCCAGGTCGAACCGGAAGAATCAATCTACATCGGAGATTCGGTAATTGATCAGGAGCATTGCGCCGGCGTCGGGGTGGACCTGATTGCCTTCAGAAACAGGGCGCTGGTGGCCCGCTATTATGTGGATAACTTTATGAGTATAACCAGCCTGCCGCCTTTTCAAGAAAATTGCCCAGCAGGTCAACAGGTGGGGGGATGATCATTCACCTTCGTCGAGACGGCGCAGTCCTTCCATAAGGATCATCATGAAATCGCCGATTTCTCGTGTTTTCATCAGCGCGTCCGGTAATCCCGGGATAAAATAAAAAGTCCCTTTCTTCTGGGTCAGCATCGCGTAGATGGCCTCTTGGTTATCAAAATCTTCGTATCGCGCCGCCAGCAGACCACCCTCCCTGAAGGTCACCCGGGCTGAGCCGTTTTCGAATTCCAGAATGAGCCGTCCGGTTTTTTGATGCATGTGAAAAACCTGCAACAATTCCGCCGGCACAATCGCTTCAATCTGCCCGCTGATCACTGACTCGCTGTTTTCCTTCAGGGCGTTGGCGTTTTTTCCCGCATTGCCGGCCACCACTTTATCCGTCAGCTTAAATTTTATCAGCCCAGTACAACCACCACAAGTGAAGACTGAATTGCGCTGTTCGGAAAAATTGCTGGCCGCGTGCGGCATCAGGGCAAACAGCAATCCTGTTAACTCACGCACCAGAATGAGGCAGGAGGAGCGGCCCAGTGGCAATTCAATCGCCTTGTCGGTCAGAAGAAAGCACTCGTCCTGAACATACAGCGGACAATTCCTGACATGCGTAATTTCAAATGCTGCTTTGAAGATCTTCATCAACCTCGGTACAGTCGTTATTTTTTAATGTGATTTCAGTGTACACGTGATTTGTGCCGTACTCAATTGAATCTTCTTCAGGTCCACAGCGCTGTAACTTTTTCAATAGCCAAGTAAAGCCCGCTTGTTTCCCCCTGATAAATACTATACAATCCTCAATAAAGTGGCTGCCGGAACCCGTGCCGGACAGCATTTGAACCCGGTCCGACGACCTTATTCCGGCTGCCCGACCGTGAGTGTCGCGCAATAGCTCAACAACACAGGTTATTTTTATGGCCATGGGCTCACAGCAAATTGCTGAAGATTACGAACAGCTCAAGGATCTTCTTGAGTTATATCCTAATATATCGATCATCAAGACTGAAGGACAACCGCCGGATAATTACGAGATTGAATACACCTTACGCGGTTATATCAAGGAGGAGGACAACACCATCTCCATCGGGCAAAAGCATCGGGTCCGCCTGAGCCTCCCCTTCGGCTACCCCCATTTCGCCCCGATCGCCAAGCCTCTAACCCCAATCTTTCATCCGGATATCGACCCGGCCGCCATCCGCCTTGCCGACCGTTGGCAACAAAATTCTTCCCTGCCCGACCTGGTGCTGCACATCGGTGAAATGATCTGCGGCAACATTTATACTCTTGAAGACCCGTTCAATCAAGAGGCCGCTGACTGGTATGCGCGTCAGCAAAAACAACTCCCCCTAGACTCGATCAGCATTGCTGATATTGAAGAAACTGACGTTTCTCTTGATTCCCTGGTTGACGACACCTTCGCCTCACTTGGACTTGAAAGCGACGATTTTCTCAAGCCCGAAAAACCAGTAGACGCTCAGGATATTCAATATATCAGAGATCTTGTCGCACAAAACAAAATCTTCACCGCCAACAAACTGCTCTCAGAGGTTCCTGAAACCGCTTTCTTTCCTGACCGGGAAGATGTGCAACAAGAAATTGGCAAGGCGCTTCGAAAAACCGATCAACTTTTCAAATTGGCTGAGCAACTTGAGGATATGGCCAAATTTGACGAAGCAATTGAGGTGGCTGACAATTTGTTGGCGATCGCCGCCGACGCTCCCGGTGCCGAGGCCCTGCGCACCCGAATTCAACAGTCATTTCAACTCACACAATCTGTTGGCACTTCTTCAAAAAAAGAAGAACGAATTGAAAAAACGCAGGAAACAAAAGAAAAACCAACACCCCCAAAAGATCGAGTCAAATTGGAGCGCTGGAAAAGGGCTTTCCCTCTCAAGCCGATCCTTTTAGTCCTTCTCGTTCTGGGTGTTGCCATCGCATCCATTTCTCTTTATTTTAAAGATCAAAACATGCTCAGTCAATCGCAAGCCAGTCTGCTTAAAGGACAGTTGTTGCTCGATAAAAAACAGTTTGACCAAGCTCTGGAGGCTTTAGAGGAAGCAAAGGATCTTCTTTCCCGACTGACCATTCTCCGTTTTCGTAAAAGCTCCCAGGAAAAAGAGGTCAATACCCTAATAAATTCTTCCAAATTGCAGGAGGGCTTGAAGGGACGGGTGCTCTATCAGGGCGAGTATATCCCCTCGGGATTGGCATCGGATCAGGAAGAACTGACGATACTCACTGATCAAGCCCAATCGCTCGCCGGACAGAATAAGCTTGTCGAATCGTTGACTCTGTATCGACAAGCCCTGAAATTTGCTACTGACCACAATCTTGGCAAGCAACAGGCAGTTATTAATGAAATTATCCAATCATTGGAATTGCGGCACACCTTAGCTGTTGCCGAACGGGCGGAACAAGATAAAAATTGGGATGAAGCAGCGGTAGCTTACAGGAAGGCTCTTACATTATCGGGGAATATAAAAAATCTGGGAACTGCAAGCGACATCACCCACCGAATGACCGCAGCTACTTTCCGCCACGAACTTGATCAGTCAAAAAAAGCTTTTAACCAATCGCAATGGAAGGAG